>Ga0208753_100023_pt1 | contig 85573 bp, 93 predicted proteins | sample LakWasMet37_LOW7_2_FD_183877 | JGI IMG/M metagenome (GOLD analysis project Ga0208753, IMG submission 183877) | Freshwater sediment methanotrophic microbial communities from Lake Washington under simulated oxygen tension - Sediment Metagenome... | ecosystem: Environmental > Aquatic > Freshwater >... | reverse complement strand
CGCATGTTCAATGTCTATGGCCCCGGGCAGGACATGAGCAATCTGCGCCAGGGCATGGTGAGTATCTATCTGGCCCAAGCGCTGGCCAAGGGCAAGATCGAAGTCAAAGGCAGCGTCGATCGTTTCCGCGACTTCATATTCATCGACGACGTGGTCGAAGCGTGGTTTCGGGCCGCCACCTCTCCGTCAGCGCTTGGGCAAACCCTGAATATTGGTACGGGCGTCAAGACTACCGTGGGCGCCCTGCTCCAGCAGGTGTGCCAACTGGTGCCGGGCAGCAGCTATTTTGTGCAGGGTGCGACACCAGGTGACCAGAATGGAATATTTGCAGATACAACAACCACGAAGGCCTGTCTCGAAATGAATTCCTTCACCCCGCTTGACGTCGGGATGAGGAAATTCGTCGAATGGGCGCGCAGCGCCACGATCCGAGCCGACAAGAACCACCAGTAATCATTTTTCGGAGAATAGCTTGAACATCCTCGCCCTCATTCCTGCCCGCATGGGCAGCAGTCGCTTCCCTGGCAAGCCCATGGCCCGCATCCTGGGCAAGCCGATGATCGGCCATGTTTACGAGCGTGTTGCCCGATCCCCCGTGCTCGCCATGACAGCGGTGGCGACATGCGACAAGGAAATTTTCGATTACATCGAGTCAATCGGCGGCAAGGCGGTGATGACGGCCGATACCTACGAACGGGCTTCGGATCGCTGCGCTGAAGCATTGCTCACCATGGAAAAGGAATACAACACGCGTTATGACATCGTGGTGATGGTGCAGGGCGATGAACCCATGACACATCCCGACATGATCGCGGAAGCAGTGCAGCCCATGCTGGACGATCCGGCAATCCAGGTGGTCAACCTGCTGGGCCAGATCAAGGACACGGCCGAGTTCGAGGACCGCAATTGCATCAAGGTCGTTTGCGACCTCAACATGAACGCGATGTATTTCTCGCGGGAACCGATACCCACCCGTTGCAAGGTGGATACCGTTCCAATGGGCAAGCAGGTCTGCATCATCCCGTTCCGCCGCGACTATCTGCTCGAATACACCCGTCTGGCACCGACCCCTCTGGAGATCGCCGAATCGGTGGACATGATGCGCATCCTCGAGCACGGCATGAAAGTCCGGATGACCCCGACCCGATACAACTCGCAGGCCGTCGACACGCCGGATGACCTGAAGCGCGTGGAGCAATTGATGTCCGGCATGAATGCTTGACGGTCGGCTGCGGTATCCAAGCTCTTGACCATAGTCCTGATTTGGGATGCCGACGGCGCCCCGCCGGTGAGCGGCGGGCTGGTTGTCTTGTGGAGGGCCTTTGCGGGCAGCGCCGACGCTGGAGTCGTATCCATTCCGGCCTTGATCGAAGCCAATGCCGAGTCCCTGCGCACGCGCTACCTGACCTGGGTTCATGAGTTCGGAGAAACTTCGATAAGGGGCAGGCGTCTCGTTGACCATCTTGAGATACGCCCCGGCTTCAGCTATTGGTGGATGACGCTGTTTGCCGAAAAGTGCAACTATTCAAAATCCCCGCAGATTGACGATGCCATTGGATTGCTCGCCTTCGAGCAGTGGGCGGACCAACGCCACGTGAGTCAGGTCACGCTGGTTACGGCCAATGCAGCGCTTGCGGAATGCATGGGCAGCCTTTGCAGCAAGACGGGAATATCGTTCGTGTCGCAAGCCGGGCCCGCCGCCAAGGACGGACTGCCCTGGACCAAGCGCCTGTATCGGATACTGCCCTTGCCGCTGCAATCCTTTGCATGGCTGCTGGCTCATCTGCTGCGACGCTGGCCGCTGCGGGGAGTCGGGCTCGCGGAATGGCGTCAAAGCACTGGAAAGATCGCCTTCTTCTCCTACCTGTTCAACCTGGTGCCGGAGGCAGCGAAATGCGGCCGCTTTGAGAGTCGCTACTGGGGACATTTGCCGGACGAACTCAGGAAAGACGGGATCAAGACGAACTGGCTCCACCTCTATGTGGAGAGCGATGCGCTGCCGAGTGCCGCCAAGGCCGCAGGTGCGATCCGGCAACTCAATGCTGCAGGCCAAGGCGAGCAGATTCATGTCACGCTTGATTCGTTCTTGAGCCTGAAGCTCGTCTTGCAAGCGGTGCATGACGGGTTGCGCGTGTGGCGACTGGGTCAGGCACTCATCCCTTCGTTTGTCGTCAGCGAGGCTACCCGGATCGATTTGTGGCCCTTGTATCGGGCAGAGTGGACGCAGTCCTTCTCGGGCCCGGCGGCCATGAGCAATGTCCTCAATCTGAACCTGCTCGAATTCGCTGCCGGCTGCCTGCCGTTGCAACAGGCGGGCGTGTATTTGCAGGAGAGCCAGGCTTGGGAGTTTGCGCTGGTGCATGCCTGGAAAGCCGCCGGGCATCGACGTTTGATCAGTTTTCCCCATTCGACCGTGCGCTATTGGGATCTCCGATATTTCTTCTCGCCGCGGAACTACAGTGACGGCGACCGGAACGGACTCCCGCGACCAGAGCAAATCGCGGTCAATGGAGTTGCCGTGCGGGACGCGCTTATAGCCGGCGGGTACCCGGAGCGCGACCTGGTCATGGTTGAATCCCTGCGCTATTTCCATTTGCTCAAAGCCGGCGGCGCCGACCATCGAGCGGGACATCGGGCCGGGGTTCCCCTGCGCGTGCTTGCCATGGGCGACATAGTCAAGAGAAATACGGAACGACAGATGCGTCTATTGGAAGGGGCAGCACGATTCCTGCCGGCTGATACGGTTTATACGGTTAAACCGCACCCCGCTTGCGCATTTGCCCCCGACGACTATCCGGGCATCCGCATCACGGTGAGCATGCAGCCCATCGCCGACCTGCTGGCCGACTGCGATGTCGCCTATTCGAGCAGCGTCACCTCGGCAGCGGTCGACGCCTACTGCGCCGGCGTTCCTGTGGTGTCGATGCTGGATCCCGCCACCCTCAATCTCAGTCCGCTGCGCGGATGCGAAGGCGCCGTCTTTGCCAGCACGCCGGAAGAATTGGCCGAGGCACTCGCCACCTGCGCGTCTCAGCCCTCGACAAGCGCCAGGTCCCGGACATTCTTCACGCTTGATGCCGACCTGCCGCGCTGGCGAAAGCTGTTGCAGGCTCAAGATCATGCCAGCATTTATAATGCCGGTTGAGCGATGAGTATTTTCCTTATCAAGGTATCCCTTCAATGAACTGCCGGCACGAATTCGACGGCAAGACCGTCCTTGTTACCGGTCACACCGGCTTCAAAGGTGCCTGGCTGACCGCATGGCTCAAGCAACTCGGTGCCAAAGTGGTCGGCGTCGCCCTTGATCCGCCGACCAAGCCTTCGCATTTCGACGCGGCCCATCTGGGCCGCAGCATGACCGACTTGCGCATCGACGTGCGCAACCGTGCGGCAGTCGAGGAAGCCGTGGTTTCCGCGCAGCCCGATTTTCTGTTCCATTTGGCGGCGCAGGCGCTGGTGCGGCGGTCCTACGACGATCCGATGGAAACCTGGCTGACCAATGTCCAGGGCACGCTGCATGTGCTCGAGGCCCTGCGCAAGCTCGACAAGCCTTGTGCCGCCGTGATCATCACCAGCGACAAGTGTTATGACAACGTCGAGTGGGTGTGGGGTTATCGGGAAACCGATGCGCTGGGCGGGCCTGACCCATACAGCGCATCCAAAGGCGCGGCTGAACTGGCGATTCGTTCGCACGTCAAGTCGTTCTTTCCGAAAGCGACGAGCAAGGTGCGCATCGCCTCGGCACGCGCGGGCAATGTCATCGGCGGAGGCGACTGGGCGATCGACCGTATCGTTCCGGACTGCGTGAAGGCGTGGTCGCTCGGCAATACGGTTGAACTGCGCAACCCACATTCGACCCGGCCCTGGCAGCATGTGCTCGAACCCTTGAGCGGGTATGTGAATCTCGCCATCGCTCTGTCGCACCAGCCGGAAATGCATGGCGAATCGTTCAATTTCGGGCCGCCGGCGCAGCAAAATCACAGTGTCCTCGAGCTGGTCCGGCAGATGGCCTTGCACTGGGACAAGGTTTCCTGGAAAGACGTTTCGCAATCAGCGAAGGGACCCTACGAATCCGGCCTGCTCAAGCTCAATTGCGACAAGGCCTTGCATCATTTGCGATGGCATGCGGTGATGGGCTTCGAGGACACAGTGCGCATGACCGCCGAATGGTATCGCGCGTTTTACCAGCAGCCAGCCAGCATTGCGGACACCACGGATCGGCAGATTGCCGACTATACGGCCATTGCGAAGCACCAAGGACTGGCGTGGGCGCAGTGAGCCTGGACGATATCGTCATCACGCCCCTGGCACGAATTCCAACCAGCGGCGGGGACGTGATGCACGCCATGAAATCCTGCGATGCCGGCTATGCCGGTTTCGGTGAGGCCTACTTTTCCTGGATTGCGGCGGGGGTCATCAAGGCCTGGAAGCGTCATTCAGGGATGACGATGAATCTTGTCGTGCCCGTAGGACGCGTTCGGTTCGTGTTTCATCTGGATGGCGGGGAGGCGTTTCGTGTCGAGGAAATAGGTGTCGATCGATATGTGCGCCTCAGCGTGCCGCCCGGCATCTGGTTCGGCTTTCAGGGTCTGGCAGAGCCGCAAAGCCTGTTGCTGAACATTGCCAGCATTCCTCATGATCCCGGAGAAGTTCAGCGACTTGCACTGACAGGTATTGCATATGACTGGAACTAGTCCATGAAGGTTATCTTGCTCGCCGGCGGCTTCGGCACGCGCCTCGCCGAATACACCGACGTGATTCCGAAACCCATGGTGCCCGTTGGCGGAAAGCCAATCCTTTGGCACATCATGCAAACCTATGCGCACTTCGGGCATAAGGATTTCTATGTCGCTCTCGGCTACAAGGCCGAGGTGGTCAAGGAATACTTCCTGAATTACCGTGCGCTCAACGCCGACTTTACGGTGGACCTTGCGTCGGGTGATGTCACGCCGCACCAACTGGCCCCGGTGGATTGGCGGGTGACCCTGGTCAACACGGGGGACGCGTCCATGACCGGAGGGCGCGTCAAACGCATGGCGCGATTCATAGGCAACGAGACTTGCATGCTGACATACGGCGACGGAGTAGCCAACATCGATCTCGATGCGTTGCTGGCATTTCACCGCAGCCACGGCAAAATGGTCACGGTGTCTGCCGTTCGTCCTGCTGCCCGCTTCGGAGAACTTGACCTGGATGGCCCGCGTGTCGTGAGCTTTCAGGAAAAGCCCCAGTTGCATGAGGGATGGATCAACGGCGGATTCTTTGTGATCGAGCCGGCATTCTTTGACCTGATCGCCGGGGACAGCACTTTGCTGGAGCGGGAGCCACTGGAACGGGCGACCAAGGCAGGCGAACTGATGGCTTATCGCCATGACGGCTTCTGGCATTGCATGGATACGAAGCGTGACCACGAATTGCTGGAGTCGATGTGGGCCAAAGGGGCTCCTTGGGCAATTTGATGCGAGTGCTGGTTGCCGGCGGGTTTGGTTTTGCGGGAGGCAGGCTGGCCCGGCATATGCAGCGGGCCGGCCATCGAGTGATCCTCGGATCACGCGAGGCGAACGAACCACCGGATTGGTTGCCCCAGGCGGAAGTGGCCCGGCTCGACTGGAATGATGTCGATGCGTTGCAAGCGGCTTGCAGCGGTGTCGATGTCGTGATTCAGGCCGCGGGCATGAATGCGCAAGACTGCGCTGCCGATCCGGTTGCGGCATTGATGGTCAATGGCGTGGCGACCGCTCGCCTGATGGACGCAGCCAGCAGGGCGGCCGTCAAACGGTTTGTCTACCTGTCTACTGCCCACGTGTATGGCAGCCCGCTCACGGGAATGGTTGACGAAAATACCTGTCCCCGCAACTTGCATCCCTACGCTGCCAGCCATCTGGCGGGCGAAAATGCGGTATTGGGCGCAAGCCGGCAGGAAGGCACCCAAGGCATCGTTCTTCGCCTGTCCAACGGCTTTGGCGTGCCCGTGCACCGGGACGTCAATTGCTGGATGCTGCTGGTGAACGGACTGTGCAAACAGGCGGTGGAGGAGGGACAAATGGCTTTGCAGTCGACCGGCCTTCAGCACCGTGATTTCATTGCCATGTCGGAAATCTGCCGGATGACGGAAGGCCTGATCCTGCGAAGTCTTGATTCCGGGGTGCCAGGCGTCATCAACGTCGGAGCCGGGGTATCACAGCCGGTTCGTGAAATGGCGCGGTTCATTCAACAGCGTTGTCAGGCCGTGCTGAATTTTTGCCCACGACTGACGTGGGCGGAAATTGCCGCGGAAGAAGAACACTACCCGCTGGAGTATCGGTCGAACGGACTGAGTGAGTTGAACCTGATGCCGCGTATGGACTACACCGCTGAAGTGGACGAACTGTTGGCTTTCTGTGCGGCAACATTCGCCAAAAGGCATGGAGCCTGAGCGTGGTCATGTGCCTGGAAGGTGTTGCAGGGCCAACCGATGAATGAGACATCGCCCCACGGCATTTCCGGGGAGCGCGCAACGCCGCTCGTCTCGGTGATCATTCCGACATACAACCATGCCCATTTTCTCGGGCGGGCACTGCAATCGGTGCTCGATCAGACCCACCCGAACTGGGAAGCGATAGTCATAGACAACCACTCCCAGGACAACACCGATGAGATTGTGCGCAGCTATCGTGATCCACGGATTACCCTGCTCAAGATCCACAACAAGGGCGTGATCTCAGCCTCGAGAAACATGGGGATTCGCGCCGCACGCGGCGAATGGATTGCATTCCTGGATTCTGACGACTTCTGGTATCCGGCAAAGCTGGAGCATTGCCTCGCGAAGCTCAATGAAGGCTTCGATCTGGTTTGTCACGGCGAACGTTGGTTGGGCGAAGGTCGCGACCGCAAGATGTTTTACGGGCCGGAAGCGCGTGCCAGCTACCACTCACTGCTGTTCGACGGAAACTGTATCTCCACTTCGGCCGTTGTGGTTAGCCGCGAGCATGTCGAAGCCGCTGGCGGCTTCGACGAGGATCCGAACGTCATCACTGCAGAGGATTATGACCTCTGGCTTCGGCTTGCGCGAAATGGCGCGCGCATTGGCTTCGTGCATGAAATCCTTGGCGAATATCTGATTCACGGCGGCAATCAGAGCAAAGCCGTCCTGCGCAACATGGAGGCGGTCATGTGCGTAGTGCGCAAGCACCTTGCAGATCTCGAGGTGGACACCCTCGCGAAACGGCTGAGTGCCCGCCGGCGCGAGGCGATCGTCTACTACAGCGGCGCGCGGGGCCTGCAGGACAACGGGCAGCATGGCGAGGCATGGCCCTACTTCTGGCGCGCACTGAGTGCATGGCCGTTCCCGGTGAAGTTTTACGCCGCGATGGTGCTCAATGCCTTGCATCGGCGTCTGGTTTAGGCCAAGTCGTGGAAACAGTAGCCTGTGATTTTTGCGGCTCGGCTGAGGCAACTCCGGTTGCGCGCCAGACCGACCTCCTGCACCGGACCACGGAGGAATACTTCACCATTGTCCGCTGCGTCGATTGTGGCCTGCAATATACCAATCCGAGACCTTCGCCGGACGAGATGGGGCGCTATTACGCCGATGGCTATTCATTTCATGCCGCGCCTTCGCGCTTGCGTCGCTTTGCCGCCGTCGCTGCCGAGCGCCTGGTGAATGGACCGTTGGCACCGATTGCCGACGTGCTTCCGGCACTCGGCCGCCGCCTCGCTGCGCACGTGAAGCCTTCAATCCCTGATCCGGTGCGAGCCTATTACACTGCGGGCGGACATGGCGCGATGCTCGACATCGGATGCGGGGCAGGCGCAAGCGCCCATTTCTGGGGCGAGCGGGGCGCGCTTCTGGCCTATCGCCGCCTTGCCGAGGTTGCCGGCGTCGAGATTGCGCAGCGGGCTCGCGAGCAACTTGCGGCAAACGGTATCGAAGCCTGGGGTGATCTTGATGCCGTTCCGGGGCAGCGCCGCTTTGGCATGATCAGGATGAACTGGTCGCTCGAACACGTGCACTCGCCGTCGCGCTACTTCGAGTTTCTGCGGGGGCATCTCGAGCCGGACGGACGTGCCGTGATCGCGGTGCCGAATTACGATGGCCTCATATATCGCCTTGCTCCCGATTGCGTCGAACTGCCTATCCATCTTCATCACTTCCGGCCCCGGGACATCGAGAACTATGCGCAACGTTTCGGTTTCCGCATCGCTGAACTTCGGACTTTTTCATACCCGCAGATGTTTGTTGCGGCAGCCGAAGCGGGATTGCTTCCAGAAGCATTTGCGGCGCGGCACGGGGTAAGGGATGCGCGCGCCTTCCAGTCGATACTCGGGCGCTTCGATCGTGCCGGCTGGGGCAACGACATGCTTGCGGTGCTTGCACCGGCGGCTTGACTGCAGAATGACACCACTACGCTTGCCCGGGATCGACGAAGCCGAGGCCGTTCGCTATTTCAGCCTGGGACGCCACGCGCTTGTGGCGGGTCTGAAAGCGCTTGGAATCGGGGATGGACAATATGTACTGTTGCCTGAGTACATCTGCCGCGATCTGCTGGCGGCAGTGCATGCCGTCGCTGCCCGGGTCGCGTTCTATCCGGTAAATCGGGACTTATGTCCGGCGATACCCCAGGAGCAATGGCCGGCTGCCGCGGCCGTGCTTGCCGTCGATTATTTCGGCTTTCCGCAGCCGCTTGAACCTTTTCGAGCCTACTGTACCCGCACCGGGGCGGCGCTCATAGAAGACAATGCCCACGGCTTCCTGAGCCGCGACGAGTCCGGCAAGTGGCTTGGACTGCGCGGTGACATAGGCATATTCAGCCTGCGCAAGACCTTTTTGCTGCCCAACGGTGCCGCGCTCATAGTGAGGCGCGACGAAGCGATCAAGCGGCTCGATCCGCAATGTGCATTTTCCGGTACTGGGAGGGTAGCGGCGCTGGGCGCCAAACGCATGCTGAGACGCTTGCCCGTGATTGGTCCCTTTGCCGCTGGCGGGGCCACGCGCCTCGCCAGAGGTTTGCGACAGATGCGCACCGGTCATGCGATCGCGCCGCCCGCGCTCGATGCGGAGTTGCAGATCCCGGACGCCCCGGAACCCTATGACGCGTTGCTGCACGATCTCGAGCGATGCGACTTCGCAGCAGAGACGGTGAGGCGCCGGACGCTTTACCTTGAGTTCGCCGGCCTGCTCGGCGAATGGGAGATAGAGCCCGTGTTCACATCGCTTCCGGCAAATACCTGCCCCTACGGTTTTCCGTTTCGGGCAGACGAGATGAGAGCGCTCAAGGTCCGGAATTTCGCCGAGCGCCGCGGCCTGGACGCGATACGCTGGCCTGACTTGCCCGATGCCGTCGCACCCGATGCCCCGGAGCACTATCGGCATACGTGGTTGGTGAATTTCTTATGGTGAATTGGGTACACTTTGACGGCACTGCTACCGACTGGGACGCCGGCCTCATGTCGCTCCCCGGCGCCAACTTCTATCAAAGCCACAGTTGGGGCAACTACCGTGCGGCATTGGGTTGGCAACCACTGCGCATGGCGGCCTACTCGGAAGGGCTCGTGGTTGCCATGGCGCAGGTACTGGTCAAGCGCAAGGCCGGTTGCGCGGTGTGCTGGATACCGGGCGGCCCTGCAGGCGCAATTGCAGAGTGGGCACCCACCTTGCCCGCCGCACTTCGCGTCGAGCTGGGCAGACTGACCTATTGCCGCGTAAACGCGCTGAATGAAGCAGCGCCAGGCGCCAACGAACTCATCGGGAACTCGGGCTGGAAGCGTCCGGGAGTGCGACTGGGCTCGGGCCTGTCGCTGGATCTGGATTTGCGGCCCGAGGCGGCGATGCGTCTGGCAAGCACGTCGGGCAACTGGCGGCACAACCTGAAGCGTGCCGGCAAGTATGGCCTGCAGGTGGAGCGCTGGGCCAAGCCCGATGCCGGTGAAATCGCGGCCGTGTACCGGGAGATGGAAGGAATCAAGAATCTTCCCGAGCAGCACTCGCATGCAGCCCTCGAAGCGATCATCGCGCATTTGGGCGACCGGCTGATTGTCTTTCGCTGCCTTGATGCGGCCGGGCAACTGCTTGCCATACGCGCCGGCGCAGTGTTTGCGGGACGCGGCTGGGACTTGCTTGCAGCCGCGAATCAGGCGGCGCGAAAAGTCTATGCATCGCACGCACTGTTGTGGGCGCTCACCGAGGAATGCCGGCGGTCTGGTGCCGGCAGTTTTGATCTGGGAGGCGCAGATCCGGATGGCAACAAAGGCGTATTCAACTTCAAGCAAGGCACCGGCGCCCGTCTCTTCGAATACGTCGGCGAGTGGGAATGGGCAGGAGTACCGGGGCTTGCGGCAGCCGCGGGAATTTTGATCAAGCGCAGGGGGTTGGCGGGGTGAACTCCCTGAAAGCCCTGATAGCAGCCGGTGCCTGCAGCGCATTTCGCCTGACGCGCCCTTGGCGACCGGCAACGGGATTTCGCGTCCTCATGTATCACTCGGTTGGCGCCGATGTGGTCGACGATGTCCAGGGGCTCTACAACATTTCGCCGGGATTGTTCCGCGCCCACATGGAGGCTCTCGTCGGCTCGTACAAGGCGCGCCTTGCCTCCCTGGAGAAAATGGATGCCCAGGCGGGCGGTATCGCCGTGACCTTTGACGACGGCTATCGCAATACTCTGGAAGTGGCGGCGCCTGTGCTGAGCGGTCTTGGAATTCCCTTTACGGCTTTTGTCGCGCCGGGCTTCGTGTCCGGCGGCGACTCGCTCTACCTGTCGCCGGCGGGCTTGGTCGAGCTCGCAGATGTTCCCGGGGCAATCATCGGAGCGCACGGATACAGTCATCGCCGCTTGACGGAATGCGATGATACCGATCTCGACTCGGAACTGGCCGGGAGTCGCGCCTGGCTCGAGGATCTGTTGGGGCGTCCGGTTACATCCATGTCCTACCCGCACGGCGCAGCAGACCAGCGAGTTCGCGATGCGGCGGCGAGGGCGGGATTCAGGATCGCAGCGTGCAGCCGCTTCGGCTCCCATACCCGAGGTGACGACCCGCTGATGGTCGCACGCACCGATGTCTGGGCTCAGGACACTCAGTCCCGGTTCCTTGCCAAGCTTGCCGGTGACTGGGACTGGCTGGGCTGGCGAAGGTGAAGAGAGCGGGCACGCCCTGGACGCAACGTCTGTGCCGTGGCTTCGCGTTGCTCGTCGCCGGTGGCACGGTTGTCATCGCCATCGCACTGGCGTTTGCCGGCCGCTGGCTTGCCGCGACGCCGGAGCAAGCTGTTACCGCCGACCTTGTCGTCGTCCTGGCAGGCAGCCATGATCGGACGCTGTACGCAGCGGACCTTTGCCGCCAGGGAATCGCCAGGCGGTTGATACTGAGCCGTGCGGCCGCCGAACCGGTGCACAATCGGCTTACTGCACTCGGTGTGAAGTTCATGCGGGAGGAAGACGTGCAACTTGAAATCCTGGCCCGCCTGAAGGTCCCGCAGGGACAGATCGGCTTTCTTCCCGGAACGGCGAGAAGCACCCGTGACGAAGCGGAATCCTTGGCGAAGATGCTCGGAGATAGCCCATTGCGGGTCATCGTCGTAGCATCGCCATACAACGTGCGACGAGTCTCGATGATCATGCGCAGCCGTCTGCCGGCACGCGTTTCCCTGCAAGTCGTTGCGACTCCCTACGAGGAGTTCGAGTGGCGCTGGTGGCGGGATGCAGCCTCGGCCCGGGCAGTCATTCTTGAGCTTGCCAAGATCCTGTATTTCATTGGCGGCAGCGGGGATTCAGCTTGAACGGCATGCCCCGCGAAATCGCAGGATCCTCGCTGCCCGTGACGGTCATCGTTCCTGCATACAATGCATCTGCTACCTTGCAGCGCGCAATCTCTTCGGTGCTCGCGCAGTCGCTGCAGCCCGCGGAGATCATCATTGTCGACGACGCCAGTACCGACGACACCTGGACCGATATGGAACGACTGCGCAGCACGGTCGCCGGGCCGAAGCTGGTGACGATCCGCCTCGCTGGAAACGTCGGGGCTGCCGATGCCCGCAATGCCGCGTGGGACGTGGCAACGCAGGAGTATGTCGCGTTTCTGGATGCCGACGATTTCTGGCACCCGCGCAAGCTGGAAGTACAATACGGATGGATGTCTGATCATGCGGACGTAGCATTGTGCGGGCATCGCTGCGAGGTCATGGACGGTGAGCTGGAAGTGTTTCCGCCGATTGCGGAAACGCCCGTTCGTTATTTTGGTTTGAGCAGTTTTCTTGTTGCCAATCGCCTATCCACGCCTACGGTAATGCTGAAGCGCGCTGTCGGTTTTCGCTTCGCCAAGGGCAAGCGTTATGCAGAGGATTACTTGTTGTGGATGTCGATCGTTTCGGCTTACGGGCCGGCCGCCTTTATCGATCTGCCCTTGGCATTTCTGTTCAAGGCGAAGTACGGCGCAGCGGGTTTGAGCAGCCATGTCTGGCCGAGCCACATCGGGGTGCTGGACACGATGTCCCGGCTTCGGGAGGATCACATCATCTCCGGACCGGTCTGGCTGCTCGCCATGGCATGGTCGTGGATCAAGTTCGCCAGGCGCCGTCTGGCGCTGATGCTTGCTCGCAGGTGAACCGGCATGGCCGCATCGAAGGGCATCATCCGGCTACAGGCCTTGTCACCATTGCGTGAGCACCCTGGACAACTGGGGGTGCTGGAGTGAACAAGATCTGTTTTGTCCTGACGATTCCGTTCACCCTGAACGCCTTTGTGCGGCCCCATCTCGAGCGGCTCTCCAGAATCTACGACATCACGATTTGCGTGAATATGGACGACTCGGAGATACCCCCTGTCGTGCCGCGGCAGGTCCGGCTCGTGCAACTGGCAATTCGGCGACAGATCGCCCTGTGGTCGGACCTCAAGACTCTTTTCGTACTGACCCGCTTCTTCCGTCGCGAGAGATTCGACCTTGTCTACAGTCTGACGCCGAAGGGGGGCTTGCTCGGCATGTTGGCCGCGCGGTTTGCGAACGTGCCGCATCGGGTGCATTGTTTTACCGGGCAGGTGTGGGCCACTCGCAGCGGTCTTTCGCGTTGGCTGCTGAAAGGCATGGACCGCCTGCTGGCAGTCTGCGCGACGCGCTTGCTTGCGGACAGCGGATCGCAGCGGCAATATCTGATCGATGAAGGCATCACCGGGCCCGGAAAAATAGAAGTGCTGGCGAACGGATCGATGGCGGGTGTCGATGCGGGACGCTTTCGCCCGAACGCGGATGCCAGGAAGCGGGTTCGCTCGCGACTCGGCATCGGGGAAAGCGCCTTCTGTCTGTTGTTCGTCGGTAGGTTGACGCGGGATAAGGGCGTTCCGGATCTCGTGGAGGCTTTCCGCCGGCTCAGTGCGATGTTTCCGAATCTGCATCTGTTGCTGGTCGGGCCGGACGAAGACGGTTTCGATCGTTCCGTCCGGGACGCGACGAACATCCATCGGGTGGGCTACACACAGGTCGTGGAGGAATACATGGCGGCAGCTGATGTGTTTTGCCTGCCGAGCTACCGGGAAGGGTTCGGCCTGGTCCTGATCGAGGCGGGGGCTGCTGGTCTGCCGGTTGTGGCATCACGGATCTACGGCATCACAGATGCCGTGATCGAAGGGGAGACCGGCCTTCTCCATCGGCCGGGCGATGTTGCCGATCTGGTCGGCAAGCTGGAAACCCTGATCAGCGATGCGGCGCTGCACCGGGCGCTCGGCGAGGCTGGACGGCGCAGGGCAATCCAGATGTTCAGTGCCGATCTGGTGACGACCGCCATGGCGGATTTTCTGCAACGCCTGTTCGCGGAACAATCGCATGCCGGGTGATCCGCCATGAACGGATTGCTCTGGACGCTGCTGGTCGTATACGGCCTGACGTTCGCAGCGCTGCGTCTTATGCTCGGCCGTGGCTGGGCTGGATACCTTGCGATCGACACGCCCAACGTACGATCATTGCATGCAAGCCCGATTCCCCGCGTGGGAGGCCTGGTCATGATTCCGGTGGCACTGGCGAGTTCGCTGGCATTTGCGCAGCCGCCCCGGCTGGTCCTGGCGCTTGCCGCAGGATTATGTGCCGTATCGTTCATCGATGACCGGTGGGGATTGCCGATCTTCCTCAGGCTCATCGCCCACGCCTTGGCGGTGATTGTGTTGTGCCGGAGTTTCGAGCCTTCGCTAGCGACCTGGACATTCGCACTGGCGGCCGTCACCTTGATATGGAGCATCAACCTGTTCAACTTCATGGATGGAGCCGACGGGCTGGCGGGGGGCATGGCGCTGTTCGGGTTTTCGGCATTCGGTTGGACGATGCTGGATGCCATGCCGGCGATGGCGTATCTGGCCTTTTCCCTGGTTGCGGCGGCCGCAGGATTCCTGATGCTCAATTTTTCGCCGGCGCGCGTGTTCATGGGTGATGCGGGATCCGTTCCTCTGGGCTTCCTGGCCGGAGGGATCGGCTTGACCGGCTGGCTGCAGAATGCCTGGCCGGCCTGGTTTCCGCTGCTGGTGTTTTCGCCCTTCGTGGCGGATGCGTCGGTGACCCTGTTGAGGCGCCTGCTCCGCAGGGAAAGATTCTGGCAGGCGCATCGGGACCATTACTATCAGCGCCTGGTGCGCATGGGCTGGCCGCATCGAAAATTGGCGCTGGCGGAATATGCCCTGATGGCGGCCTGCGGTGCTTCGGCCCTGGCCATGCTGCAGATGGGTTTTGAGTTCCAGATGCTGGGGCTGTCGCTATGGATCGCGGCCTATTCGGGCTTGATGCTGTTCATCGATAGTCGTTGGGCGAAGAGCGCGGCGAGCCGCGGAGGACAGGCATGAAACGTAGCGCGATGATCTTCTTTCACGATCTCACGATGGTGGTGCTCGCCTGGCTGGGCGCCTACTGGCTGCGCTTCAATCTCGACATTCCGGCGGAATTCACTCACGCAATGTGGTCCGCACTGGTGGTGGTCATCCCGGTGCAGGGAATCGTTTTCTATGCGTTCGGCTTGTATCGCGGGCTGTGGCGCTTCGCCAGCGTCTCCGATCTGAAGCGCATCCTGATCGCATGTGGCGTGGCGGCCCTGGCATCACCCGCCGCTCTGGTCATGGCGCAGCAATTGAACATGGTGCCGCGCTCGGTATTCGTTCTCGATCCGCTGCTGCTCGTGATGTTGATGGGAGGCGTGCGCTTTGCCTACCGGGCGTGGAAGGACGGACATTTCTTTCTCCGGCGCACGGGGGTGGGCGCTCCGGTGCTGATAGTCGGCGCTGGCGAGACGGCGATCCGCCTCATCAAGGAACTGGAAACGAGCCCGGTTTGGCGAGTGGTCGGTTTCGTCGATGCCGGATCGGCACAGACGGGCCGCCAGTTGGGTGGGGTGCCGATTCTGGGGGGCATCGAGGCCATCGGGGAACATGCACGGCGCTCGGATGCGCGCCACGCGATCATCGCCATGCCGTCGGCATCGGTGGCGGAACGCCGGCGCGCGACGGAGTCGGCGGCGGCGGCAGGACTGTCCGTCATGACGGTGCCGTCGCTCGATGACCTGCTGACCGGCCGCGTGGCGATCTCGGCGATCCGCAAGGTCGAGCTGGAAGACCTGCTCGGACGCGACCGTATCGAACTCGATGAAGCGGGTTTGCAGGGCCTGCTGGAGAACAAGACCGTGCTGGTGACCGGAGCCGGAGGTTCGATCGGCTCCGAGTTGTGTCGCCAGATCGCGCGCTTCAGGCCGCAGAAGCTGGTGTTTCTGGAGCAGTCGGAATTTGCGCTGTACAGCATCGAGCAGGAATTTGCCGGTCGGCCGGTAGATTGCGTGATCGGCGACGTGAAGGATGCCGCGCGAATGACTGCCGTGTTTGCCCGGTATCGGCCGGATGTGGTGTTTCACGCGGCCGCCTACAAGCACGTGCCGCTGATGGAATCCTCCAATGCGTGGGAGGCGGTGAGAAACAATGTGCAGGGAACGCTGAACGTGGCGCGCGCCGCCCTCGCCAGCGGCACCCGCGAGTTTGTGCTGATCTCGACCGACAAGGCGGTCAATCCGACCAATGTCATGGGCGCCAGCAAGCGCCTGGCGGAAGTGGCATGCCAGGTGATTCAGGCGCAGGGCAGCGGCACGCGCTTCGTGATGGTTCGCTTCGGCAATGTGCTGGGTTCGTCGGGCAGCGTGATCCCCCGCTTCCGCGAACAAATCGCCAAAGGCGGACCGGTTACCGTGACCCATCCGGAGATCATCCGCTACTTCATGCTGATTCCCGAAGCGGCGCAGCTTGTGCTGCAGGCCGGCCTGATGGCGGCGAGGGAAGCCGAGGGCGGCAGGATATTCGTACTCGACATGGGCGAACCGATCAAGATCGTCGATCTTGCGCGCGACATGATCCGCTTGTCCGGGTTTACCGAAGACGAAGTCAGGATCGAATTTACCGGCCTGCGTCCCGGGGAGAAGCTCTACGAGGAATTGCTCGCCGACGGCGAGGCGACTCTGCCGACGCCGCACCCGAAGCTGCGGATCGCCCGGCCGACGGCGGTGCTGGATGCGGCGTGGCTGGCCGAACTGGAGGATTGGCTGGCGGCGTCCTGGCGCGACGAGGCTGAGGTGAAGGCAGGACTCAGGCGCTGGGTGCCGGAATATCGGCCCGCAAACCATTGAAGGCGGCGATCACCTCATCGACGCTGATGTCCCGCACGTCGAGCGAAGGCTTCTGCAGCAAGCGGTAGGGCACGCCCCACGGCCGCCAGCGGACGGCACCCGAATTGCCGAACAGGCAGACGATGGGCAGGCCCAAGCCTGCACCGAGGTGCATGGCGCCGCCATCGGCACAGATCAGGGCATTGCATTCGGCCAGCGCCCCAATCAGTTCGGGCAGAGTCCGGGTTGGCCGCGCAATCACCGTCGGGCCGGCGCCGACTCTTTCGAGCACGTCCCGCGCCTTGGCGTCGTCGCCTGGATGCAGCGGATTTTCTTCGGCACCGGGCGACCAGAGCAGCATGAAGCGAACGGGGCCTTGCGCGGCAAGCGTCTTGATGGTGTCGGCAAAACGCTCTGCCGGCCAGCGTTGCGAAGGTTTGCGGGCGCTGATGTGGATGCCGATCGTGAGAGTCGGCGCCGGCTCGCTCTGCGTGCCGGGGATTCCGCTTCGCCGGGCGGTAACGGCAGCTGGCGCGAAGACGCGACAGCTCGGCGGCGGCCCATCGACGCCGTAAATCGCCGCGACGCGAAACACGTCCTCGACTTCGTGACGCCCGGCGCTGTCGAGCGGCAGCGCGATATCGAGTCCTCCGACATCGCCGAAGCCGAGGATCCGCTTCGGCCGCAGCCACCGTGTCAGCGCGACGACCCGCGGCTGCGGCGAGGTGGTGGCGATGATCACGTCGTCGATCCGCATCCGGCGCAGCCGCCGCATCATCATCAAGCGCCGCCAGAGGATGCCCGGCAGCGATTCGCCCGCGCCGCGGTGCTTGGCCTTGGTGTAGACAAACGTTTCGTCGAGATCCGGATTGCCGTCCAGCACCGGCGCGTTGTAGCTATTCACCAGCGCACCCAGCCACGCATCGGGAAAGCGCCGGCGCAAGGCAGCGATCAGGGGCGTGGTACAGACCAGGTCACCGATGTTGTCGCGACGGATGATCAGAATCTTGGGGGCGGAATGAATGCTCAAGGTAGACTTGTACGTTATGGCTACTTACGCAATCGGCGACCTGCAGGGCTGTTACGACCCGCTGCGCAGGCTTCTCGACTATATCAGTTTCGATCCGGCGATCGACCGCGTCTGGTTCGTCGGCGACCTGGTCAATCGCGGACCCGCTTCGCTCGAGGTGCTGCGCTTCGTAAAATCGCTTGGCGCCGCAGCGACGACGGTCCTCGGCAACCATGACCTGCATCTGGTGATGCAGGCCGAGGGCTATGGCAAGGCCAACAAGGAAGACACGCTCGAAGAAGTGCTGGCCGCTGCCGATCGTGACGAATTGATGGCCTGGCTGCGGGCGCAGCCGCTGTTTCACGTCGAAGGTGATTGGGCGATGGTACATGCCGGCCTGCTGCCAAGCTGGACTGTGGCACAGGCGCAGACTCTGTCCGACGAAGCCTCCGCCGCGCTCACGACAGCCGGCTACCGCGAGTTCCTCGCCAACATGTGGGGTTCGGAGCCGGCAGCCTGGAGCGACGATCTGGCCGGCTGGGACCGGCTGCGCGTCGTGGTGAATGCGATGACGCGCATGCGCTACGTCACGGCGGAAGGCGCCATGGAGTTTCGCGCCGCGGGCGCCAAGTCGCCGCCCGACAAGGGGCCGGCGGGATGCGTTCCCTGGTTTGCTGCGCCGTCGCGCGCCAGTGCGGACCATGCGATTGTCTGCGGCCACTGGTCCGCTCTCGGCTTTCGAGACGAGGCCAATATCCTCGCTCTCGATACCGGCTGCCTGTGGGGAGGCTGCCTCACGGCGGTGCGGCTGGCCGACCGCCGCGTATTCCGCCAACCCTGCCCGCAGCAGGCCAAACCCTCAGGCTGGGATTGACGCTGGCATTCGTCAGACGGCAATCGTCGGACGGGGCGATAGCTTCAATGCGATACCCGGGTCGCCCCGCTGCCGGACAAGACCCGCACCCGTTCCCCGGCACGGAAGACTTCATCGGCCTCCTGCGTCACGGCGATGATCTGGCCACTATCGAGCTTCACCGTAATTTCCAGGCCGTCCTTCTTGGTCGTCCTTTCTTCGATGGCCTGACCGGCCACGCCGCCGAGCACGGCGCCAAGCACCGAGCCCACGGTCGAACCTTTGCCGTGCCCGATGTCGCTGCCGGCGACTCCGCCGACCACGGCTCCTGCTGCGGCACCGACACCGGACTGCGTGCCTTCGATCATTACAGTGCGCACCGACTCGATCACGCCCATGCGAACATGCATCTCACCGCGAGTCTGCGAGCGCGAGTAAGCCGCGCCCGACTGGCTTCCGGCGCAACCGCCCAGCGCTACAGTCAGCGCGGCGGCGAATGCGAGAACAAGCAAACGAGAAGACATCGTCTATTCCCTTACCAGAGGTTGTCGCCAAACGCCGACTTGTAGCGCACCGCAATCTCGTCGCGCGTCAGCTTGTGATTCTGTCCGCCGCGATGGCCGATCTTGATCGAACCCATCAGCGAAGCCAGGCGCCCGGTCTTTTCCCATTCCCAACCATTGCCGATGCCGTAAAGCAGACCGGCACGGTAGGCATCGCCGCAACCCGTCGGATCGATCACTGCCTCGGGCGTAGCCACCGGGATATCGATGCGGCGCCCGTTGCTGTAGATCTGCGATCCGTTACCGCCCAAGGTCACGATCAGCGCTTCGACGGCGCCGGACAATTGTTCCAGTGTGCGCCCGGTACGTTCCATCAGCAACTGCGCTTCGTAATCGTTGACCGTGCAGTAGTCGGCAAGTTTCAGGAAGCCCATGAGTTCTTCGCCATCGAACATCGGCAGCCCCTGGCCCGGGTCGAAAATGAACGGAATGTGGGCGTCACGGAACTCGCGGGCATGCTGCAGCATGCCGTCGCGGCCGTCGGGCGAGATGATGCCCAGGCACACGTCGCGCGCATCCGTGACCTTGTTCCGATGCGACTGGGTCATCGCGCCGGGATGGAAGGCGGTGATCTGGTTGTCGTCGAGGTCGGTGGTGATGAAGGCCTGCGCGGTGAACGTGCCCGGCACGTCCTTGACATGGGTGGCCTCGAGGCCGAGATGCTCGAGGCGATACATGTACGGGCCGCTGTCGTCGCCGACGGTGGCCATGATCAGCGGCTCGCCGCCGAGCAGCTTGAGGTTGTAGGCGATGTTGCCGGCGCAGCCGCCGAACTCGCGCCGCATGTCGGGCACCAGGAACGCCACATTGAGGATGTGGATCTGCTCCGGCAGGATGTGGTTCTTGAAGCGATCGCCGAATACCATGATGGTGTCGTAGGCCATCGACCCGCAGATAAGTGTCTTCATGCAAGCTTTCTGAAAAGATCAGGGATAGAAAAGGTAGAGCCGGTAACCGCTGGCCGCGAGTTCGCCGGAGTCGATGCCGACGGCGACTGCGATGTCGGCACCGGGCTGCATGCCTTGGGGAATGGGGGTAGCCGTCGGCAGATAATCGGCGGGCGCCAGCACCTTGCGCGCGACGGCCTTGTCCTCGGTGTCGGTAAGCGTGAGTTCGAGGTGGGGATAGGTCTGGGCGAACGGCGCACGATTCTTCAGGGTCGCCGTCAATACCAGACGGCTCTTGCTCTCGCTGTCGGGATGCAGGTCGGAAGCCTCGATGCCCACCAGGGCGACCTTCGTCGGCAGGCCGACTTCGCAACCGGCGGCGTTGCACAGGGTGACCAGGGCCGGCCTTGCATTCGGCCACACCACCGCCAGTTCGGCGCGGAAGGCGAGCGCCGCCTGCAGGCCGATTGCCATGAGTGCAACAACGCTGCCAATCGCCCAGGGCCAGCGGCGCGGCGGCGGACGCGGCCCGGGAATCGCTTCGCTCCAGTCGCTTTGAAGGGTGTCCGTGTCGTCCGCTGCTTCGCCTTCGACCGCGTCGGGCTCGGCCACTGCGGGCGCCGTCGCCTCGGCAAGTTCCGGGATCGAGGGCTCCCGGGCGTCAGGGTTCGGTATCGCGACTTCATCCGGCACTTCGTCCGCCAACCCGGGAGTCGGCGCCGGCGATACGGCGATTTCACCGCTTCCGGTTTCGGCAGGCGCGGCGGCGGCGGTGTCGATGTCGGCCAAGGATGCCGCAACGCCCTGCGGCGTCGCGTCGGGAATCGGTGGTACGGCCACGACGAGCGGTTCCTCGACCAGGCTGTCGAGAGCGTTGAAGACGTGCTGGCATGCGCCGCAGCGCACGCTGCCGGCGCGTACCTTGAGCTGCGCCGGCGTGATGCGAAAGTGGGTTGCGCAGGCGGGGCAGCGGGTCAGCATTGCCTGCCCTCGACGGGGGATTCCAGGTATGCAGAGCGCCGCCCTTCCAGTCGCACCCATCCATCCCGTTCAGCGCCCACCCGCAGGCCGATCAGGGGCGCGTACGCGGCGATCACCAGTTCCGCCTGGGCAGCCAGCACACCGGACAGCGCGATGCGCCCGCCCGGGGCGAGGCGGCCGACCAGCAACGGTGCCAGAACGCAGAGCGGGTTGGTCAGGATGTTGGCGACCACGATGTCGAAACGCTCTTCCAGCGCCTCCCGCGAGTGACGCAGGTCCAGCGTCACGTCGTTGTTGGCAGCATTGTCGCGTGCGGCGATCAGGGCATTGTCGTCGATATCCACGCCCAGTACCGACGCGGCGCCGAGCTTGGCAGCCGCGATGCCGAGGATTCCCGAGCCGCACCCATAGTCGAGCACGGTCTCTCCGCCACCCAGGGTTTCGGTCAGCCATTGCAGGCAGAGAAAGGTCGTCGGATGGGAACCCGTGCCGAAGGCAAGCCCGGGATCGAGCACCAGGTTGATGGCGCCGGGATCGGGTGCCGCGTGCCACGAAGGGACGATCCACAGGCGGTCATTGACCCGGATCGGATCGAATTGCGATTGGGTGAGGCGCACCCAGTCCTGCTCGGCAACCTCTTCCAGTTCGATCTCGGGCAGATCGTCGATGCCTGCCGCTACCGTGGCGGCGGCGATGCGGCCGATCAGGTCATCGCTCGGGTCGAACAGCGCCACCACGCGGCTGATGTTCCACAGTGGAACTATCGGCTGGTCGTTTGCCCCTCCGGGTTCACCGAATTGCGGTGTCTCTTCGTCGGTTCCCGCCTGCGCATCCTCGACGCTGACGGAAATCGCGCCCGCCGCCATCAATGCGTCGGAGAGCGTATCCGCGTGCGCGGCGTCGGTCTCCAGAGAGACGCTGACCCACATGCTGCCTACTTGCCCTTCATCGCTTCGCTCTTGGCGGCGAGCTTTTCTTCGAGGTAGTGGATGCTGGCGCCGCCCTTGATGAAGCGCTCGTCCAGCATCAGGTCCTGATGCAGCGGGATGTTGGTCTTGATGCCATCGACCATCATTTCCGACAGCGCGATCCGCATGCGGCGAATCGCCTGCTCGCGCGTGTCGCCGTAAGCGATCACTTTCCCGATCATCGAGTCGTAGTGGGGTGGCACGGTGTAGCCGGAATAGACGTGGGAGTCGACGCGGATGCCCGGGCCGCCGGGCGGATGCCAGTTGGTGATCTTGCCCGGCGAAGGCGTGAACTTGAAGGGATCCTCGGCATTGATGCGGCACTCGATGGCGTGGCCGCGAATTTCGACATCGCGCTGTTTGAACCAGAGCTTCTCTCCGGCCGCGATGCGGATCTGTGCCTGCACGATGTCGATGCCGGTGACCAGTTCGGTCACCGGGTGTTCGACCTGGACGCGGGTGTTCATCTCGATGAAATAGAACTCGCCGTTCTCGTAAAGAAACTCGAAGGTTCCGGCGCCGCGGTAGTTGATCCGGCGACAGGCCTCCGCGCAGCGATCGCCGACGCGCCCGATGACGCGGCGGTTGATGTCGGGTGCGGGTGCTTCCTCGATCACCTTCTGGTGCCGTCGCTGCATCGAGCAGTCGCGTTCACCCAGATAGACCGAATTGCGATGGGAGTCGGAGAGCACCTGGATTTCCACGTGGCGCGGATTCTCGAGGAACTTCTCCATGTACACCGTCGAGTTGTTGAAGGCGGCGCCGGCTTCGCTGCGGGTCATGTTCACCGCGTTGAGCAGGGCGGCTTCGGTATGTACCACACGCATGCCGCGCCCGCCGCCGCCTCCGGCGGCCTTGATGATCACCGGGTAGCCGACGGCGCGGCCGATCTTGACGATTTCCTTCGGGTCATCGGGCAGCGCGCCTTCGGAACCGGGCACGCAGGGCACCCCGGCCTCGCGCATGGCGTTCTTGGCGCTGACCTTGTCGCCCATCAGGCGGATGGTTTCGGGCCGCGGGCCGATGAAGGCAAAGCCGGATTTCTCGACACGCTCGGCGAAATCGGCGTTTTCCGACAGGAAACCGTAACCGGGATGAATCGCCTCGGCATCGGTGACCTCGGCGGCGGAAATGATCGCGGGGATGTTGAGATAGCTATGGGAGGACGAAGCCGGGCCGATGCATACCGACTCATCGGCGAGCTTGACGTATTTCGCCTCGGTGTCGGCCTCGGAATGGACGGCGACCGTGCGCACGCCGAGTTCGCGGCAGGCGCGCAGGATTCGCAGCGCGATCTCTCCGCGGTTGGCGATAAGGACCTTGCCGAACATGATCAGCCGATCACGAACATCGGCTGACCAAATTCCACCGCCTGGCCATTCTCGACCATGATGGCCTTGATCACGCCGGAAATGTCGGCCTCGATCTCGTTCATCAGCTTCATCGCCTCGATGACGCACAGCGTATCTCCCTCCTTCACCGTTTGGCCGATCTCGACGAAGGGCGCGGCGTCCGGGGCGCCCGCCCGGTAGAAGGTTCCCACCATCGGCGCCTTCATGACATGACCCTCCGCCTGCGCAGGGGCGGCTGCGGCACCCTGAGTCGGCGCTGGCGGGACGGCGGCGGGGGCAGTCGTTGCAACCGGCATGCTGACCACCGTGGCGGCGGGTGTTGCGGTGAATTGCTTGGCGATGCGAATCTTTTCGTCGCCCTCGCTGATCTCAAGTTCCGAAATGCCGGAGTTTTGTACGAGATCAATCAGGGTCTTGAGCTTTCTCAGGTCCATGGGGACTCCTCAATCTAGGATTTGCGGCCGTAGCCGCCACTCATTTTGGGTGGTTCAGATGGCGCGCAAGCGCGCCAGCGCCGCTTCCAGCGCCAATTCGTAGCCTTGTGCGCCAAGACCGGAGATAACGCCGATGGCGATATCCGAAAAGTACGAGTGCCGGCGGAAAGGCTCCCGCGCATGCACATTCGACAGATGCACTTCGATGAACGGGATGGCCACCGCCGCCAGTGCGTCGCGCAAGGCAACACTGGTATGGGTATAAGCAGCCGGGTTGATGATGATGAAACGGACTCCCTGCTCCCGCGCCGACTGCACCCGGTCGATCAGTTCGCCTTCGTGGTTGCTTTGAAAGCTCTCGAGCCGGATCCCGAAAGCGCGGGCGCGGGATTCCATCGCCGTGTGTATGGAGGCCAGCGTCGTCTGCCCGTATATCTCGGGCTCACGTGTCCCGAGCAGGTTCAGATTCGGTCCGTGGAGCACCAGTACGGCGCCGCTCGAGTCTTTGCCGTCCGGCCCTTTATTGGGTTTTCGCTTCGTCATGACCGCAAGTTTGCCGCAAATACCCGCACTTTGTCCAGTTAGGGTGAGGTCAGCTCGACCAACTGGCGTTCCAGTTCAGACTCGGCCACGCGGCCCAGCTTGGTCGAGAAAAGCCGCCCCTGCTGGTCGAAGACCGCCGTGAAAGGCAGCGCCTGCTGGGTGTTTCCCAGTTTGGCGCTGTTTTCCATGACGCCGATATCGCCGATCAATAGCGGGTAGATAACAGGGGTCTTTTCCTGAAATTCGACTATTTTGGCTGCAGTATCGATGCTGATGCCGACGAATTGAACGCCCTTGTCGCGATACTTGTCCTGCAGGCGGGAAAAGCCCGGCATTTCTTCGCGGCAGGGTTGGCACCAGGTTGCCCAATAGTTGACTATCAATATCTTGCCGCGCCATTGGCCGAGGCTTTGCGTTTGGCCTTTCAGATCGGTCAGGACCAGATCGAAGATCGGTATGGCAGGAGTCACCGGGGCCGGTGCTTCCGCCCATTTGCCCAACACGCCGAGTCGAAAGCCGATGGCTGCGGCAAGCAAGGCGGCGCCCGCAAGTGCCAGCCAAATCAGTGAGGAGCGTTTCATTTCGTCCCCTCCCGCAACAGTTCCAGGACCGCTTCGGCGCGAAGCCGCTGGCGACCGCGTCCGCCATGCGGATGCTTCGGTTGTTGCCGCTCCGCCACCGGAGGGTAGATCGAGAGCAGCACGGGCAGGTCATTCCAATCGAGACGCAATTGAGCCTCGAGGCCCATCCGCCGGCTATCCACTGTATCGTAGGAGATAGCGTGAGACAGCAGCGCAATCTCTACATCTTTGCTGCTGTCGGCATAAAGCTCGATCTCCACGGCAGAGTAGCGGCCGGCGGTGCCGTCCAGTGCGCCCCCAGTCAGGTAAGGATTGAACTCGGCCAGCAACTGCATGACCTCGAGTGCTGTGCTGCGCAGGTCATGGACGCGTTCGCGCTGCTCGTCTTCCTGGTAGAGCGATTGCCAGGCGCGCAACTCGGTTTCGATCTCTTCGTTGGTCGGCAGGGCCTCGGCTTCGGTGGCACCCAGACCGCGCGCGGCTTTGCGCTTGGCAGTGCCGTAGTCGCCGATGCCTTCCTCGGCCATCAGGCGTGCCGCGGCACAGGCAATCGCGCGTCGCAGATGGCTGGCGGCGGAAGGGGCAGGCTTGCGGCGTGGCATGGCGGGTTTCGGTGAATGCGGTGAACGGTTATGTCCGCTGCCTTCGGGGCGGCGGACGGTATCCCCTGGCGGGATAGAATTCGCTTCATTATTTCACGGAACCGTGACATGCATATCCACATCCTCGGCATCTGCGGCACTTTCATGGGCGGGATCGCGTTGCTGGCGCGTGCGGCGGGGCACCGCGTCACCGGTTGCGATATCAACGTCTATCCGCCGATGAGCACCCAGCTCGGCGAGCAGGGCATCGATCTTGTGGCCGGTTACGGCGCCGAGCAATTGGCGCTGCAGCCCGATCTGTTCGTGGTCGGTAACGCGATTTCGCGCGGGAATCCGCTGCTCGAAGCCGTTCTCGAGCGCAACCTACCCTATGTTTCCGGCCCGCAGTGGCTGGCCGAGAACATTCTTCGCGGCCGGTGGGTGCTCGGCGTGGCGGGGACGCACGGCAAGACGACCACGACATCGCTACTCGCGTGGATTCTCGAGGAGGCCGGGTTGAATCCCTCCTTCCTGGTTGGGGGCGTGCCACTGGGCTTCGGCGTGTCGGCCCGGCTCACCGGATCCCCCTTCTTCGTCATCGAGGCGGACGAATACGACACGGCCTTTTGCGACAAGCGCTCCAAGTTCGTGCATTACCAGCCACGAACCACGATTCTGAACAATCTTGAGTTCGATCATGCGGACATCTTCGCGGATCTTGCTGCTATCGAGACTCAATTTCATCACTTGGTAAGAACTTTGCCGTCAAATGGCCTGATTGTCGCCAACGCGCAGGAGGCCTCGCTCAAACGTGTGCTTGACCGCGGCTGCTGGACTCCCATCGAATGGTTCAATCGGGCCGAGGGCTGGCAGGCCGGGAAGCCCGATGCTTCGGGCGGCTTTGAGGTCAGTCTGGCCGGCAAACCCCAGGGTCGGGTCGATCGCTTCGATCTGGCCGGTGCCCACAACAGGGATAACGCCGTAGCAGCGCTGGCGGCAGCGCGACATGCCGGAGTACCGGTGGCCGTCGGTCTCAAGGCGCTGGCAAGCTTCAGCGGGATCAAGCGCCGGCTCGAGGTGCGCGGCACGGTGCGCGGCGTGACCGTGATCGACGATTTCGCCCATCATCCGACGGCGATTCGCGTCACTCTGGCAGGCCTGCGCCAGCGCGTCGGCCGCGCCAGGATTCTCGCCGTCCTGGAGCCACGCTCGAATACCATGAAGCTGGGTGCAATGAAGGCGCAACTGCCGGAAAGCCTGGCGGATGCCGATGCGACCTACTGTTATGCCGGCAACCTCGGCTGGGATGCCGCCGCAGCCTTGGCGCCGCTGGGTGACAAGGCGCGCAGCTTCCACGATCTGGAGATGCTGGTGATCGCGGTGGCAGCCGACGCGCGCGAGGGCGATCAGGTGCTGATCATGAGCAATGGCGGGTTTGGCGGCGTGCATGACAAGTTGCTCGCCGCCTTGGCCGCGTAGCCGGCTGCCAAGTCGCTAGCTGCACTGCCCCGCCGGCACTGCGTGTCCCGGGGTGCGGTCTTTGACCGCGGCAAGACAGTTACGCCACGGATGTCCCGCCGCATGGCGAGTCGCGAGTACATTCACGCAGGGCATATCTTTTATACCGATAATTTCTAGCTTCGATTGATTTAGATCAATAGGAGTGTGTTAACCTTTGTCCCGCTAAGAAACTGCAACGGGGTCTTACGGACTCTTTTTGGTAAGTTTTCGAACACGTCAGCTTATCGCGCCAACGCTGTGCCGCGTGGTGCGAGACTGGCGCGGAGGGGGAGGGGAGATGGCACGAAACTCAAACAATGATCGCGACGTGAGTCGTTTGCGGCGCGGGCTCGCGGGCTTGCTCATGGCGGGGGTGCTTGGTGTCCTGAGCGGCAGTGCCGGCGCCGCCTGGCAAATCAGCCTGCAGGAACCCGTTACGGCGCTGGCGAAGCGCGTCTATGACCTGCATACCCTGTTGACCTGGGTCATCGGCGTCATCTTCTTCGGCGTCTTTGCCGTCGTTGCCTATTCCCTGGTTTTTCATCGCAAGTCCAAGGGGCACAAGGCAGCCGATTTCCACGACAACACGACAGTCGAGATAGCGTGGACCATCGTCCCGACGCTGATCCTGATTGCCATTGCAATTCCGGCCACGTCGACGCTGGTACAGATGCGCGATACCTCGCAACCCGACCTGACAATCAAGGCCACCGGCTACCAGTGGAAGTGGGGCTACGAATACGTCACCGGCGACGCGGCCGGGGTCAAGTACATGAGCGTGCTGGCCACCCCGCGCGACCAGATCGAAAACAAGTCGCCCAAGGGCGAGCACTACCTGCTGGAGGTCGACCACCCGCTGGTGGTGCCGGTCGGCAAGAAGGTGCGCATGCTTCTTACGGCTTCGGACGTGATCCACAATTGGTCCGTGCCGGCATTTGCGGTCAAGGCCGACGCGGTCCCCGGCTTCTTGCGCGATACCTGGTTCCGCGCCGAGAAGGAAGGTACTTACCGCGGCCAATGTTCGGAACTCTGCGGCAAGGACCACGGCTTCATGCCGGTGGTAGTCGAGGTCGTATCCGCCGAGAAGTACGCGGCCTGGGCTGCCGACCAGAAGAAGGCAATGGCTGCCGCAGCGGACGATCCGGCGAAGGTCTGGAAACTGGATGAGCTGGCTGCCCGCGGCGAGAAGGTCTATGCCGCCAACTGCGCCGCGTGCCATCAGCCGACCGGACAGGGCCTGCCGCCCGCCTTCCCCGCGCTTGACGGCTCCAAGATCGTCAAGGGGCCGAAGGAGGGCCATCTTGCCCTGGTCATGAAGGGCAAGCCGGGCACCGCCATGGCAGCCTTCGGCGCACAGTTGAGCGACACCGATATTGCAGCCGTTGTCACGTACGAGCGGAACGCATGGAACAACAAGCTCGGCGAGGTGATTCAGCCCGCCGAAGTCAAGGCACTTCGCGGCAAGTGACCGCCACCGGCCTTCAGGAGAAACCGATATGCAAGCTAGCCAACATGCCGCCCCTGCCGGGCACCACGAAGACGCCAGTCATGGACATGGCCCGACCGGGCTGATGCGCTGGATCACCACGACCAACCACAAGGACATCGGCACGATGTACTTGTGGTTCAGCTTCGCCATGTTCCTGGTGGGCGGTGCCATGTCGCTGGTCATCCGTGCCGAACTGATGTCGCCGGGATTGCAGTACGTGGCGCCGGAGTTCTACAACCAGATGCTTACGCTGCATGCGCTGATAATGGTGTTCGGCGCGATCATGCCGGCCTTCGTCGGCTTCGCCAACTGGATGATCCCGATGATGATCGGGGCCCCGGACATGGCCTTCGCGCGGATGAACAACTGGAGCTTCTGGCTCCTGCCGCCGGCCGCCATCCTGCTGACGACTTCGCTCTTCGTGCCCGGTGGTGCTGCCGGCACCGGCTGGACCCTGTACCCGCCGCTGTCCATTCAGATGGGTATCGGCATGGACATGGCCATCTTCGCCGTGCATATCCTCGGCATGTCCTCGATCATGGGCTCGATCAACATCGTCACCACCATCCTCAACATGCGCACGCCCGGCATGACCCTGATGAAGATGCCGCTGTTCTGCTGGACCTGGCTGGTGACGGCATTCCTGCTGATCGCCTCGATGCCGATTCTGGCCGGTGCCGTCACCATGCTGCTGACGGACCGCCATTTCGGCACCAGCTTCTTCAATGCGGCGGGCGGCGGCGATCCGGTGTTGTTCCAGCACATATTCTGGTTTTTCGGCCACCCCGAGGTCTACATCATCGCTTTGCCGGCATTCGGCGTCGTCTCCCACGTGATTCCGGCATTCTCGCGCAAGCATCTGTTCGGCTATACCTCGATGGTGTACGCGATTGCCGCGATCGGCCTGATCTCCTTCTTCGTCTGGGCCCATCACATGTATGTGACGGGCATCCCGCTCACGGGCCAGCTCTACTTCATGTACGCGACGATGCTGATCGCGATACCGACGGGGGTCAAGGTCTTCAACTGGGTCACCACCATGTGGCGCGGCTCGCTGAGCTTCGAGACGCCCATGCTGTTCGCGCTCGGCTTCCTGGTGCTGTTCACCATCGGCGGGCTAACCGGGCTCGTGCTGGCCATGACGGCGGTGGACATCCAGTTGCAGGACACCTATTACGTGGTGGCGCATTTCCACTACGTCATGGTGGCGGGCGCGCTCTTTTCAGCCTACGCCGGTCTCTACTACTGGCTGCCCAAATGGACCGGGCACATGTACAACGAAAGTCTTGGCAAGCTGCACTTCTGGCTGTCGATGATCTTCTTCAACATCGCCTTCTTTCCTCAGCACTTCCTCGGCCTGGCGGGGATGCCGCGTCGGATTCCCGACTACGCGCAGCAGTTCGCCGATTTCAACTTGATTTCCTCCCTCGGCTCCTTCGGCTTCGGCTTCAGCCAGTTGCTGGTCCTGGTGGTGGTCTTCAAGGCGATGAAGGGTGGCGCCAAGGCAGAAGCCAGGCCATGGGATGGCGCGCGCGGGCTGGAATGGACCGTGCCTTCGCCGGCGCCCCACCATACCTTCGAGGAGCCGCCTCCGTTTGATCCGGCAGAGGCGCACGGATGAGCGGCAGCGACACTTCCCGCGAACAGGGCAACCGCCGCATAGCGATCGGCCTGGCGCTGTTCGCCGCCGCGGTGTTTCTGAGCGTCATTATCCGGCAATGGCTGGCCAACCCGTGAATCCCGAGCTCGGCACGATCGGGGCACCAGTCGCGCACTCGTTGCCGCGGACGGCGGGCAACCGGCGGATCGCGGCAGTCCTGATGACCGTCGTGGTCGGCAGCCTGTTGTTCGTGTCCATCCAGCCTCGCCTGTACAAGGCCTTCTGTGAATGGACAGGTCTCTATGACATCGACCGAGCCGAGCGGATCATTGCATCGTCGCTGCCGAGCCGTCCGGTGACGCTCGAGTTCGATGCCAACAGCCACGACAATGGCCTGCGCTTTCGTCCGGAAATCGCCAGCCTCGCGGCCAGGACGGGCGAAATCGTGCACGTTACCTACCGGGTCGAGAACACGCGCGATACCATCGTCATCGGCCAGGCCGTGCCCAGCTACGGTCCGCAGCATGCAGGCGGCTACGTCAAGAAACTGGACTGCTTCTGCTTCAAGCAGCAGACTTTCGCCCCGCACGAGGTACGCGAGATGCCAGTCGTCTTCGTGCTTGACAAGAAACTGCCCGACGACGTCAATACGGTCACACTTTCCTACACGTTTTTCGAGGTGCCGGCAGGCAACGTGACTTCGCCGGCGAAGCCCGCGGAAAGCCGGACGTGAGCGATGCCGGCACCAACCTCTCCGCCGCCGAAAGGCAGACTCCTTCGCACCATTCGTACGGTGGCATGGGGCCTTCTGGGAATACGCGGCCACAAATTGCACGAGCAGGACGCGCCATCCCTGTCACCGTTGCAGATTTTGATCACGGCGCTGGTCTTCATGCTCGTGTTCGTGCTTACCCTCGTAACAGTGGCCATCAACATCAGCCGTCAGTGATTCGCGCATGAACAAGGCAGCAGAGCAATAACGACAACATGATTTCAAGGAGGTCAACATGAGTCACCCTGCATCCGCAAACCGCTATTTCGTTCCAGATCCTTCACACTGGCCGCTGGTCGGTTCGCTGGCCCTGCTCCTGCTGGCAAGCGGCGCCGTGCTGACGTTCAATTCGATCGCCAATGGCGGATTCGTGCTGGTGGCCGGGTTTGCCGTTCTGGCGGTCATGCTGTTCGGGTGGTTCGGGCGGGTGATCGGCGAGTCCGAGAGCGGCAGCTACAACCTGCAGGTGGATCGGTCCTTCCGCTGGGCAATGGCCTGGTTCATCTTCTCCGAAGTCATGTTTTTCGCGGCATTTTTCGGCGCCTTGTTCTATGTCCGCGTCCTGTCCGTTCCCGATCTTGCGAGTCCCGACCAGGCGCTGCTCTGGGACGGCTTCAAGAACCAATGGCCCAGCGCAGGACCGGCGGCCAAGGACGCCTTCACGCCGATGCACGCCTGGGGCATTCCGGCAATCAATACCCTTTTACTGTTGAGCTCGGGCGTCACGGTGACGTGGGCGCACTGGGGATTGGTGGCGAACAAGCGCAAGCAACTGATCACCGGCCTGGCCTTGACGATCCTGCTTGGCCTTCTGTTCATCGGCCTCCAGGCCTACGAGTACGCAGAGGCCTACAGTCACCTGAACCTGAAAATGAGCACCGGGGTCTATGGCTCGACTTTCTACATGTTGACCGGTTTTCACGGCTTTCATGTGACGCTCGGCGCGACAATGCTGATCGTGATCCTGCTGCGGACCCTGAAGGGCCACTTCACCGCGGAACGCCACTTCGCCTTCGAGGCCGTGGCGTGGTACTGGCATTTCGTCGACGTCGTCTGGCTTGGTCTGTTCGTCGTCGTCTATTGGCTGTAGCGCACGAGGCGCAGCGCACCGGGCGTGCGCTGCGCGCCAGCGGGATCAGAGTCGTTCGCCAATCCAGCCGAGCCGGTACGATGCCATCAGGAACAGAAATAGAACCAGCGAAAGGCCCACGCGCAGCGATAATGCCTTGACGGCCCGGGTCTTGCCCTGGCCTTGATCGCGATAGACATAGACCAGCGCGCTGCCGAGGCTGGCGATGATGGCGATCAGCATCAGTATGACGACGATGCGCATGGATTTCCCTTCTGAAAATGTGCAGTCTACCGGACTCGCGGTTCGTACACGACCCCAACCAAGACACCTCGCCCGCAAATGTCGATTTTCGCGCTCAAGCGCCAGTACCTGCGTGCACTGCTGGTCATGATGCTGATTCTGACCTGCCTCGGCATGGCACGCCTGCAACTCTGGCGCGCCGAAACCCGTGGCGAGCGGTTCGAGCGCGAGCAGGCTGCCCTGGTTTCGACGCCGATCCGCTTGTCGGCGCAGCAACGTAATCGCGAGAAGCTGCTCGACCGGATGGCGACGGCACGCGGGCGCTGGTTACCCGCGAAGATGCTTCTTCTGGATAACAAGATTCACGACGGCCACGCCGGCTATCACGTCCTGACGCCCCTGCAACTGTCGGGCAGCGAAGTCGTGGTGCTGGTCAATCGCGGCTGGATCCCCGCCCCGCGACTACGTTCCGACGTGCCGTCGGTTGCCACGCCGGTCGGCGAGGTCGAGATCGCCGGGGTGACGCGCAGCTTCGAGACCCGTACCTTCGAATTGCGGAAGACTGCACCTCAGGGCGCTGTCTGGCAGCATGTCCGTGAAGCGGAATACCGGCAACTCAGTGGTCTTGACGCACTGCCAGTGATCTTGCTGCAAACCGGTGCTGACAGTGATGGCCTGATCCGCGACTGGGGTTCCCCTGAAAATCCCGCAACCCGGCACTACGGCTACGCGGCGATGTGGCTGGTGTTTGCCGTGATGGCTGCGGCCTACGGCTTCCTTGCATGGCGAAAGAAATGAACGCAGACACGCAATCGAACAAGGAAATCGACGGCACTCTCCCGGCACCCGCGGCTGCAACGGCTGCGGCCCGGCGCAATGGCCGATTGATCCTGCTGGCGATTGTTGCGATAGGCGTCCTGCCTCTGCTCGCGGCCTTGTATTTTCGCTATATCTCGCCGCCGGAGGTCAAGGCGACCGTCGGCCAGCCGCTTGATCCGATACCGCTGCCATTCGAGTTCCTGCAGCGCGCCGATGGCGCCGCGCTGGAACACCCGGCAGTCAGCGGCAAATGGCTGCTGATCGTTGCGACGCCCGGCGGCTGCGATCAACGGTGTCAGCACACGCTCTACCTGACCCGGCAGGCGCGCACGGCGCAGGGCCGCAACATTGCGCGTCTCGACCGCCTCTGGCTGATCACGGACGCCGCCACGCCGGCGGCGGATCTGATCGCCGCGCATCCGGACCTGGTCCTGATCAAAGCGACGAATCCCAAAGTACTGGAGGTTCTTGGCGGCAAGGACGGCCGCAAGATCAACCTTGTAGATAGGCGGGGCCTGGTGGTTTTCCGCTACTCCGACGACCCCGAGCCGAAGGCCTTCATTCGCGAGCTCGGCAAGCTGATCAAGTTCTGACTGCCGAGATACCTTCTTTTGAAAATGCCATCGCTGCGCCAGGCGTCGCCGTTGACTGCCGAATCCGGTGCATCCCTTGCCGTCGGTCGCTCCATGGTCGCCGTCCGGCAACCGCCTGCGTGATAAACTCAAACCCTTGTTCCGGGTTCAATCGTTGAAACCTAAAACGTGAAATCTACTACCCTCAAACTGCAACTCGGCTCCCAGCGCCTGCTCCATTACTTTCAGCTGGCGAAGCCGCGCGTGGTCTCGCTGATCGTTTTCTGTGCCGTCATCGGCATGTTCCTCGCCGTTCCCGGCATGGTGCCGTGGCGCATCCTGCTGGCGGGCACGACGGGCATCGCTTTGGTGGCGGGTGCCGCGGCGGCGGCGAATTGCCTGATCGAACAAAAGATCGATGCGCTGATGGCGCGCACCCGCGGCCGGCCCCTGCCGCAAGGCGAGGTCAATTCGCTGGAGACCCTGGTCTTCTCGGGCCTGATCGGCGGTCTCGGCCTTTTCCTGCTCTATGTTTTCGTGAATCCCTACACCATGTGGCTGACCTTCGCCACCTTCGTCGGCTATGCGGTGATCTACACCGTCTTCCTCAAGCCCAACACTTCCCAGAACATCGTCATCGGCGGGGCATCCGGCGCGATGCCGCCGGTGCTTGGCTGGGCGGCGGTGACCGGCGATGCGCCGGGCCAGGCATGGCTTCTGTTTCTCATCATCTTCGTGTGGACGCCGCCGCACTTCTGGTCGCTTGCGCTATACCGTACCAAGGAATATGCCGCCGCAGGGCTGCCGATGCTGCCGGTAACGCATGGCGCCGAATACACCCGGCGGCATGTGTTCCTCTATACCGTGGGCCTGACGCTGGTGACCCTGGTGCCCTACGTGATCGGCATGTCCGGCTGGTTTTATCTGACGTCGGCTGTGCTGCTCGACACGATCTTTCTCGGCTATGCCTGGCTGATCTGGCGCGACTACTCGGATGCCGTGGCGCGCATTACCTTCCGCTGGTCGATTCTCTACCTCGCGCTGCTGTTCGCCGCCCTGCTGGTTGACCACTACCTGATGGCTTGATGAGCCTTCTGCCGCTGTTTCTTGAGCTGCAGCTCGATGCGCAGTGCCGGTCGGAGATTCTCCTTCGCGAATCGGCGACATGAGAAAGCAACGGGCAGGCTCCAAAGGAGGCTGCCCGTTTTCCGTGCAGCCGAATTTGCTCAGGCGGCGAGCCGGCCTTTCATCTTCTGCATCGCCTTGACTTCGATCTGACGAATGCGCTCCGCCGAGACACCATATTCGGCAGCCAGTTCATGCAGCGTCGCCGCCTCTTCGCCGTCCGCCACCAGCCAGCGCCTCTGCACAATCGCCCGACTGCGGTCGTCGAGGCTCGCCAGTGCCGAACTCAGGCCTTCATCCTGCAAGCGGTCATATTCCTTCCGCTCGAGTATCGCGGAAGGCTCGATGCTGTGATCCGCCGCCAGGTAGGCGATGGGCGCGTAGCTATCTTCGTCATTGTCGGAAATCGGCTCCAGCGAGACATCTGCGCCCGTCAGCCGCGTTTCCATTTCGATGACTTCTTCAGGTTTGACCCCGAGTTGCTTCGCCACCGCCGTCACTTCCTCGGCGCCCAAGGTATTGAAACCCTGTCGCGAACCCGAATCCTGCGCCAGCGAGGCCTTGATGCTGCGCAGGTTGAAAAACAATTTCCGCTGCGCCTTGGTGGTGGCAATTTTCACCAGGCGCCAATTCTTGAGAATGTATTCGTGAATCTCGGCCTTGATCCAGTGCATCGCGAAAGACACCAGACGAACTCCCCGATCCGGATCAAAACGCTTCACAGCCTTCATCAAGCCGATATTGCCTTCCTGGATCAGGTCAGCGTGCGGCAATCCATATCCCAAGTAACCCCGGGCAATGGCAATCACCAAACGCAAATGCGAAGTCACCAACTGGCGTGCTGCATCGACGTCACCTTCGTCGCGCAAGCGACGGGCCAAAGCCTGCTCTTCGGCCTCGCTCAACATCGGCACCCGGTTCGCTGCTGATATGAATGCCTCGATGCTGCCGCTCCCGGCGAGCATCGGGAAATGATCAAGAGACATGGTTTGACTCATTGCACGACCTCCTTAAAGGCAATATTAGCACTCTATAACTAAGAGTGCTAACAGCTCCGGAAGTTCCTGACCAATTTAGTCGGGGATTACCTGCATACGGGACGCGGCGCCTCGATCGAGGGGCTACGGGCTACCTCGCAGTCAGCGGCAGTGGCAGGCGCGATCCACTGACGGGCGGCCTTCAGACGAAGCGCGGCGGAAAGACAACTACCTCACGGCGAGCCGTGAGGACGAGCCTCAAACCTTCGGCGGGCCGCCGGGAGGCCGCTTCGACTTCTTGAAAAAACGCTTCGCGGGTTTGGCTCCGGGTGTTGCATCCTGCCGGCGCGCCTGCTCCGGCCGCCGTCCCTGACCCTGCCCCGAACCCTGACGCCGCGCGGGCTGTTCCGTTTGTCCGCCTGGGGCGACCCGGTTGCCCGGCGCCAGGCAGATCTCCAACTCGATGATCTCGTCCCAAATCGCGTCGGTGCGCTGGTGGTCCGGTATCGCCAGAAGCTCACGCAAGCGGCGACGCGGGTCTGGAGGAGGTGGTTCGTTGCGTACGGGATCCGCCGCTGGCGGATCGTTGGGTACGGATTCGACGGGAGGTTGTTCGATCGGTTGTTCTTCACTCATAGGCGCATTATCTCCCGAATAGCCCGTTGCAATCCACTGGACGCCGCCGGGCCAAACGCAATGTGGGTTTTTAGTTACGGCCTGCCGCCCGCTGTCGCAGGCGAGTTCCCGCCAAAAGCATGCTTTGTCTCATTTTCCCTCAGCTCTGCCTCAAATGCTGCCGCAGCGAGATCGTCGCTCCGACCCAGCCGAGGCCGGCGGCAAGGCCCAGCAGCACGGCGGAATCCCTTGCGTCAAGCGCCTGGAGCACGAGTGTCAGGTCATACAGGCGCACCAACTCGCTCAAGGGTGTGCGCAGCCAGAGTGCCGCGCCGCCGACCAGCAGCCATGCCACGATACCCCCGCCGAGACCGAGCAGGACCCCGTAGTACAGGAATGGCCGCTGGATGAAGCCATCGGTGGCGCCGAGCAGCTGACTCACCTCGATCTCCGCCCGATGCGTGAGGACCTGCATGCGGATGATGCTGAAGCTGATGGCGATCAGTCCGGCGCCTAGCAGGGTGCCGAGCAGCAGCACCGCCGTGCGACCCAGCTTGAGCAGGGCGTCAAGGCGGCGTATCCAAGCGGAATCGAGTTGCACATGCTCGACCTTGGGCCATTGACGGAACTCGACCGCGAGTTTTTCCATCGCTACCGCGCTGTCATCCGCGGCGGTGACGATGAAGGCATCGGGGAAGGGGTTGGCCGGCAGGGCTTCGATGACGTCGCGCAGTCCCGGGTTGGCCTTCATACGCGCCAGGGTGTCTTCGCGCGACAGGAACTGGACCTGCTTCACGCCGCCGAACTGTGCCAGGCGCGCTCCAATCTCGGTTGCCGCACGGCGGTCGGCACTGGAGGCCATGAAGACGGAAATCTGGGGTACGGCCGACGTCGTGCCGGCCAGATGCCGCGCGTTCGCCAGCAGCATCTGGCCCCCTGCCGGCAGTGCCAGTGCGATACCGATTGCCAGCAGGGAAAGCAGGCTGTTGAGCGGCGCTGCCGCGAGTCTGCGCAGCGCCAGCCGCGCGGCTTCAAGGTGGTGGATCAGCCAGACCTTCATGGCACCAGCTTCCCGTGATCGAGCTGCAGGCGCCGCGCACCCGGAAACAGATCGCCGGCATAGGTCGCGATCACTACCGTGACGCCGACGTCGTGGAACTCCTGAAAGATGCGGGCCACGTCCGCCGCGGTTTCGCCGTCCAGATGAGCCGTAGGCTCGTCGGCCAGCAGCATGCTCGGCCGATTCACCACGGCGCGGGCGATCGCCAGCCGCTGCTGTTCACCGCCGGAGAGCATGACCGGCAGTGCCCTTTCGCGGCTCGCCAGGCCGACCTTGTCCAGCGCCGCGCGAACGCGCTGTGCGGCCTCCCTGGGCGGAAAGCCGGCGATGGACAGGGGCAGCATGACGTTCTCGAACACATTGCGATCGAAGAGCAGTTTCTGGTCCTGGAACACCATGCCGATGCGGCGCCGCAAATAGGGCAGCGCCGAACGCGGGAGTCCGCCGACGTTCTGGCCGCCGACCAGGACCGCGCCGCCGGTGCACTTTTCCACCGCCGCAATGAGCTTCAACAGGGTCGACTTTCCTGCACCCGAGTGGCCGCCGACAACCACCATCTCGCGTTCCGCCACGTCGAAACTGAGGTCGGAAAGTGCATCGACGCCCGGCGGATAGCGCTTGGATACGTGATCGAAACGGATCACTAGGAGGGTCCCAGCAGTGCCTCGACAAACTCGCCGGCGCGAAAAGTCTGCAGGTCGTCGATGCCTTCGCCGACACCGATGAAGCGCACCGGCTTCGGGCACTGGCGGGCGATCGCGGCAAGCACGCCGCCCTTGGCCGTGCCGTCGAGCTTGGTGATGACCAGTCCGGTGACGCCGATCGCCTTGTCGAAGGCCTTGACCTGCTGCACGGCGTTCTGGCCGATGTTGGCGTCGAGCACCAGCAGCACTTCGTGGGGCCCCGTGTCATGGGCTTTCTGAATCACGCGGCGCACCTTGGCGATCTCCTCCATGAGGTGCAGCTGCGTCGGCAGGCGGCCAGCCGTGTCGGCCAGCACCACGTCGATTTTGCGCGCGCGGGCGGCGTTGATCGCATCGAACACGACGGCCGCGGGGTCCCCGGATTCCTGCGCGATGACGGTAACGCCGTTCCGGTCACCCCATGCCGTCAGCTGCTCGCGGGCCGCGGCGCGGAATGTGTCGCCGGCGGCGAGAAGGACGCTCTTGCCTTGGGCCTGGAAGTGCTTCGCCAGCTTGCCGATCGAGGTGGTCTTGCCGGCGCCATTGACGCCCGCGATCATGATCACGAAGGGCTGATGGCCGCTGGCGTCCAGCGGCTGTTCCAGGGGCGCGAGCAGGGTTTGCAGGCCCTTTGCCAGGGCCGAACGCAGTTGGGCAGGCGTTTCCAGCTTGTCCTTCTTGACGGTCGCCTTGAGCTCCGCCAGCAGCCAGTGCGTCGCCTCGACGCCGCAGTCCGCCATCAGCAGCGTGCTTTCCAGATCCTCGAGCAGCTCGTCGTCGATCTTCGCCCGGCTGAACAGCTCGGTCAGCGGCGTATTGAGGGTGGCGCGGGTGCGGGACAGGCCGGCCTTGAGGCGTTCGCTCCACGAGGCGCGCGGCGCCGGGGTTGCGGCAGCCTGGGCGGCGGGGTCGTCCTTTGTCTTTAGGAAACCAAACATGCGGAATGCGGTCGGAGGCAGGAGCCGCGCTAAGATGCGCGACTCGAGAATTCTAACAGAAGCCCCATTTTTCCAATCGCGCCGACCGCCAATCCCTGACATGAAACCATTGCTTGTGCCGCTTGTCCTGCTGGCTTTCGCCGTATCGCCAGCGCCGACTCTTGCCAATCCTTTCGAAACCAGGCTCGCCAACGGTCTGCGCGTCATCGTCAAGGAAGACCCGCGCGCGCCGACCGCCGTCCATATGGTCTGGTACCGCGCCGGCAGCATGGACGAAAAGGACGGCACCTCCGGCGTTGCCCATGCGCTGGAGCATCTGATGTTCAAGGGCACCAAGAGTCTTCCCTCGGGCGAATTCAACAAGCGGGTCGCCGAGGCCGGCGGCCGCGACAATGCCTTCACCAGCCGCGACTACACGGCCTACTTCCAGATCGTGCCGAAGGCCGCGCTGCCGCAGATGATGAAACTCGAATCGGACCGCATGGCGAACCTGACGCTGGACGCCAAGGAATTTGCATCCGAGATCAAGGTGGTGATGGAGGAGCGGCGGCTGCGCACCGACGACAATCCGCAGTCCCTGGTACACGAAGCGCTGAATTCGACAGTGTTCCGCGCGCATCCCTACCGGCGGCCGATCATCGGCTGGATGGATGACCTCGAGCACATGACCTGGCAGGATGCGCGCGACTGGTACAGGCAGTGGTATGCGCCGAACAATGCCTATGTGGTGGTGGTGGGCGATGTCGACCACCGCGAGGTATTCCGGCTGGCACAGAAGTACTACGGCCCGCTCAAGGCGCATGCCCTGCCGGAGCGCAAGCCGCAGAACGAACCCGAGCAGGCAGGCATTCGCCGCGTAAGCGTCAAGGCGCCGGCCAAGTTGCCCTACCTCGCCATGGCCTGGAAGGTGCCCAAGCTGCGCGATGTGCAGAAGGATCGGGATCCGTATGCGCTGGAGGTACTGGCGGCGGTGCTCGACGGCCACGACGCCTCACGCTTTTCGAAGAATCTGGTGCGCGGAACGAAGGTCGCCCAGTCGGCAGGCGCGGGCTACGATGGCTCGCTGCGCGGCGAGGCCACCTTCGTTCTCGACGGACAGCCGGCCGAAGGCAAGACCGTCGCCGATCTGGAAGCCGCGCTGCGCGGCGAGATCAAGCGCGTTCAGGACGAAGGCGTCTCGGCCGAGGAACTCGCCCGCGTCAAGACGCAGTCCATCGCCGCCCAGATCTACAAGCGCGACTCGCTGATGGCCCAGGCCATGGAGATTGGCGGCACCGAGGCAGCCGGGCAGTCGTGGCGCGACATCGACACCCTGCTGGAAAAACTCAAGAGCGTTACCGCGGAGGAAGTGCAGGGGGTGGCGAAGAAATACTTCACCGACGACACCTTGAGCGTCGCCGTGCTCGATCCTCAGCCCGTCGAACAAAGCAAACCGAAGAAGCCCTCCGGGGCAGTGAGGCACTGATGAAGCAAAGCAAATTGAACGCCCCCCACCCCCGTTCCACGGCTGGCTTTGCACAGCCAGCCGGCTGCGGCGGCGCAAAGCAGTGCTTTGCGAAACCCCGCCTCCGCCCCCTTCCCGGGGCGGGGCTACTGGTCGGGTCGCTTCGCTCGATTATTGTGGGACGCTCGCGAGCTCGTTTCGCGTTGATCTGTCTGCTGACGTCCCTGGCATCGAGCCTCGCCTTGGCCGGGGTGAAGATCGAGCATTGGATTGCGCCCTCCGGCGCGAAGGTATATTTCGTCGAGACGCGCGTGCTGCCCATTCTCGATGTCCAGCTCGACTTTGCCGCCGGCTCGGTCTTTGCGCCCGAGGCCAAGGCAGGTCTCGCCGGCCTGACGCAGGGGCTGCTGGAAGCCGGCGCCGCCGATCTGGATGAAGAGCATATCGCCGGACGCTTGGTCGACATCGGTGCGCGGCTGGGTGGCGGAGTCGACAGCGACCGGGCCAGCGTCAGTCTGCGCACTCTCTCATCCAGGCCGGAGCGCGAATCGGCGCTCGATTTGCTGCGCACCGTGCTGTCGGCGCCGACTTTCCCGCAGTCGGTGCTGGAGCGAGAAAAGGGGCGGACCATCGCCAGCATTCGCGAAGCGGAAACCCGGCCCGATGCAATTGCCGCCAAGCGTTTCGCGGCGGCGATCTATCCCGGCCACCCTTACGGCGTCAGTCCGACGGTGGACAGCGTGGCCGCCGTCAGCCGCGAGGATCTGGTGGAATTTCACCGCCGCCATTACGGCGCCAAGGGCGCCATCGTCTCCATCATCGGCGATGTATCGCGGGCGGAGGCGGAAGCCATCGCCCGGCGTCTGACCGAAGCGCTGCCGCCGGGCGGCGCGGAGCTCGTTCCGCCGCCGGTGACCAAGCCGCAGCGCGGCACGATCAAGATCGCCCATCCGGCGGCGCAAAGCCACGTACACATCGGCCTGCCGGCGATCCGGCGCAGCGATGCCGATTATTTCCCTCTGCTGGTGGGCAACTACACGCTCGGCGGCGGCGGTTTCGTTTCGCGCCTGATGAAGGAGGTCCGCGAGAAGCGAGGCTATGCCTACAGCGTGTATTCCTACATCGCTCCGCGCAAGCTCGAAGGTCCGTTCGAGATCGGCCTGCAAACCAAGCGCGAACAGGTCGGAGACGCGCTCAAGGTGGTGGACGAGGTGCTGACCGGCTACATCGCGCAAGGCCCGACACCGAAGGAGCTGGCGGCGGCGAAGAAGAACCTGGTCGACGGTTTCGCCCTGCGCATGGACAGCAACGCCAAGCTGCTCGGCTACCTTTCCGCGATCGGCTTCTACGGCCTGCCGCTGACCTACCTCGATGATTTTCCGGCGAAGGTGAAAGCCGTCACCGCCGAGCAGATCAGGGCCGCCTTTGTCCGCCATGTGAAGGCCGAGAATCTGGTCACCGTGGTTGTCGCCGCCGACTGAACTGACGCCTCTTGAGCCGCATTCGCATCACTGGCGGTGAATGGCGCAGCCGCCTGGTTCAGGTGCCCGACGCGCCCGGCTTGCGGCCGACACCGGATCGGGTGCGCGAAACGCTGTTCAACTGGCTGGGGCAGGATCTGGGCGGCCTCACCTGCCTCGACCTTTTCGCCGGCAGCGGAATTCTCGGCTTCGAGGCGGCCTCGCGCGGCGCGGACTACGTCGCCCTGGTGGAGCGCTCGCGGCCGGCGTTCGCCGCGCTGAAGAGGCATGCCGATGGGTTCGCCTGTCCGCGATTGGAACTATTTTGCTGCGATGCGCTAAAATTCGCCCCCCCGTCCGATCGACGCTTCGATCTGGTGTTTCTCGATCCGCCATACGGGCAGGGGTGGCTCGCGCGCGTGGAGCCGCGGCTGGATGAACTGGCCGCACCGGGCGCGAGGCTGTACGCAGAGGCGGAGATGCCCCTGGAGCGGCTGGGCCGCTGGTCGGTAGTGAAGCAGGGGCGGGCCGGCCAGGTTTTCTTTCACCTGCTGGAGCAGGCATGAGCAAAAGAATCGCCGTATATCCGGGGACCTTCGATCCCCTTACCAGCGGTCACGAGGATATCGTGCGTCGCGCATCGACCCTGTTCGAGAGGGTCATCATCGGTGTCGCCGAGAGCCGTGCCAAGCGTCCCCTGTTCTCGCTGGCAGAGCGCGTCGAAATCGCCCGCGAAGTGTTGACGGGCCACGACAATGTCGAGATCCATGGTTTCGACTGCCTGCTCATGGATTTCATGCGCCAGCACGGCGCCAGCGTGATCATGCGCGGTCTGCGCGCCGTGTCCGATTTCGAATATGAATTCCAGATGGCGGGCATGAACCGCAATCTCTATCCCGAGGTCGAAACCGTATTTCTGACACCGTCGGATCAGTACATGTTCGTGTCGGCGACGATCGTGCGGGAAATTGCCTCGCTCGGCGGGGATGTCTCCAAGTTTGTTCCGCCGCAAGTGCAGAGACGGCTGGTCGCGAAGATTCAGCCGCAGAAATGACCGATTAGAGAAACCCAAAGGAAAAATCATGGCCTTGATGATCACCGATGAATGCATCAACTGCGACGTGTGCGAGCCCGAGTGCCCGAACAATGCGATCTCGCAGGGTGACGAGATTTACGTCATCGATCCCGCCAAATGCACCGAATGCGTCGGTCACTTCGACACGCCGCAATGCCGCGAGGTCTGCCCGGTCGACTGCATTCCGGACGACCCGAATCATGTCGAAACGAAGGATCAGCTGATGGCGAAGTTTCTTGCCCTGACGGCGGCGAAGTAAACGTCCAGTTGCCGGCCGCGACGCTGACTAGCGTTGGCAACCGGCGCAGAAGAAGGTCGCGCGTTGTCCCTGCCGCAGTTCCCTGATCGGACGGCCGCAGACCCGGCAGGGTTCTCCGCTGCGGCCATAAACGAAATACTGTTGCTGGAAATACCCCGAGCTGCCGTCGGAACGAATGAAGTCGCGCAGGCTGCTGCCGCCGGCGTCGATCGCGGCAGCCAGGGTTGCCTTGATCGCCGGCACCAGCCGCTCCAGACGTTTCAGGGATATTCGGCCGGCGGCCGCGCGCGGATCGATGCCCGCGCGGAACAGGCTTTCCGATGCATAGATGTTGCCGATGCCGACGATGCGATGGCTGTCCATCAAGGTCGGCTTGATCCCCGCCGAGAGGCCGGCCAGTTCGTGTTTGAGCCACTTCGCGTTGAATGCCTCCGTCAGCGGCTCGACGCCGAGCACCGCCAGCAGGGGATGCTCGAGCGGGTCGCCCGCAAGCCAGAGAATGGCGCCGAAGCGCCGCGGATCCCGCAGCCGCAGTGCCACTGCCCCACGCTTGACGGCGAATACGAGATCGAAATGATCATGCTTTTCTGCGGGAAGGTCTGCGGACACCAGCCGCAGGCTGCCCGACATGCCGAGGTGGATCAGCAGGTGCCCGTGGCCGAAGTCCAGCAACAGGTATTTGCCGCGACGCGTGACCGACTTCAGACGAGAGCCGGCGAGCATCCGTTCGAGGTTCCTTGGCAGCGGGTAGCGCAGCGCCGGCGTGCGGGCAATCACGCTCGAGACCTCGCTGCCGGTCAGCACCGGCGCGATGCCGCGGCGGGTGACCTCGACTTCGGGCAGTTCAGGCATGCCGGGGCTCGCACGAAACAGCGGGTGAAACTGCTAACATCGCCGCATTGTATGTGACTGTAACGTTTTGCAGTGCTGTCCCGCTCAGGTACTACACCGATGAACCGCTTTTCCCATGCCTTCGCGCTTTTTCTCACGCTGACCGGTGCGTGCGCATGGGCACAGGCGCCGGCCGCGCCGCAGGCACCAGCTGTGTCGCCGGCGCCGGTGACGGCCGAGGAACGACTGCCGAAACAGGAACTGACCGGGCAGATCCTTTACCAGTTCCTGCTTGCGGAACTGGCCGCCCAGCAAGGGCAGTTCGCGCTTTCGGCCGGTGCGTATCTCGATCTGGCGAGGAGCACGCGCGATCCGCGCGTCGTGCGGCGTGCCGCGGAGATTGCCTTTCACGCGCGCCAGTACGATTCTGCGCTGGAGGCCGCCCGGCTGTGGCTCGCCATCGAGCCCGAGTCCCGGCAGGCGAGGCAGATGCAGTCGACGCTGCTGCTCGCCACTGGCCGCATCGACGAGCTGGCGGGCAGCCTCGCCCGCGATCTCGAGGCGGAGGGTCCGCGCGTCGGCGAGGCTCTGCTCCGGATCGCACGCTCCTTCGCCCGCTATCCCGACAAAGCTGCGATACAGCGCCTGTTCGACCAGCTGACCCAGCCTTATCTGGGCGTTGCAGAGGCCCGTCTGCTGCGCGCCCAGGCGGCGGCCGGCAACAGGGATGCAGACCGCGCGCGCAGCGAGATCGACCAGGCCCTGGCATTGCGTCCGGCCTGGGAACTGGCCGCCCTGTTCAAGGCGGAACTCTTGCCCAGGGGAGCCGCGCAGCTCGAGTTTCTGCAAAGTTTCCTGGCGGCCAATCCACAAGCCCAGGAGGTGCGCCTGGCCTACGCCCGGACGCTGGTGAGCGAACAGCGCTACGAAGCGGCGCGCAGCGAGTTTCGCCGTCTGCTGGCGGCCAACCCCGACAATCCGGACATGCTCTACGCCATCGGCATACTTTCGCTGCAGGTCAACGATACGGCCGAGGCCGAACAGCATCTCAAGCGCTTCGTCGAAACCGGGCGCGGCGATCTGGATCCGGCGCGCTTCTACCTGGGACAGATCGCCGACCAGGCCGGTCGGCCCGAGGATGCCTTGCGCTGGTACGACCAGGTCGCCGCCGGCGAACATGTCCTGCCGGCGAAGGTGCGGGGTGCCCAGGTCCTGCTGCGCCAGAACAAGCTCGGCGAGGCGCGCGAGCGGCTTGCGGCCGCACGCGCCAATGCGCCGGGCGACACCCGCCTGGTGGTGGCCGAGGCGCAGCTGTTGCGCGATGCCGGGCGTCATGCCGAGGCCTATGACTTCCTCGCCAAGATGCTGGAAGCCCAGCCCGACCAGCCGGAGATCCTCTACGAAACCGCGCTCACCGCGGAGAAGCTCGGCCACGTCGACGTGCTGGAGCGTCACCTGCGGCGCCTGATCGAGATCAAGCCCGACTCGGCGCAGGCCTACAACGCGCTCGGCTATTCGCTGGCCGATCGCAATCTGCGCCTCGACGAGGCAGCGCAATTGATCGACAAGGCCTTGTCGCTGGCGCCGGACGATCCCTTCATTCTCGACAGCAAGGGCTGGGTGCTTTTCCGCCAGGGCAAGGCCGCAGAGGGCCTTGCAGCCCTGCAGAAGGCCTATGCACAGAAGCCGGATGCCGAGATTGCCGCCCACATCGGCGAGGTCTTGTGGACCCTCGGCCGGCGCGACGAGGCACAGGCCGTGTGGCGCGAGGCAAGCAAGGCCCATCCGGCCAACGAAGCGCTGACTGCGACCATCAAGCGATTCCTTCCTTGAGAGCCTGGCTGTTCTGCATGATCGCCATGCTGCTGGGAGCCTGCGCCGAGATGCAGGACGCATCCGATGCGGCGCAGACGCTCGGTCCGCCTTTGCAGCGCTTTGCGGCCGAAGGGCGGATTTCGCTGCGCCAGGGCGACCGTCGCGATCATTTGCGGTTTCGCTGGGAACACGCCGCGGACAGCGACGTCGTGCTGCTCATGTCGCCTCTGGGACAGGGTCTTGCCGAGTTGGCGCGCGACGCGGGCGGTGCGCGGCTGACGCAGCCGAACCAGGCAGTCATCATTGCCGACAGCCTGCCGCAGCTGGCGCAGCGCGTCTTCGGCGCACCGCTGCCGCTGGATACCATGGCCGACTGGTTGCGCGGCGCACGCCCGGCCCTGAGCGGCGAGGTGGACGGCTGGCGTGTAGTGATCAGCGAAACCTCGGCGTATCGCCAGCACCGACTCTTGCGGGTGATCGAAGCGCGCCGCGAGGATGTCGAATTCAAGCTCGTCGTCGATGACTGGGATGTGACTGAATGAGTGCCGTGCGTCGGGCCGTCCCAAGCCGGCACCAGTCAATCCCACGGAGGCTGCAAGAGCAGCCGAACCGACGTCACCCCCGCCCGCGGGGCGGGGGCCGGGGGGTGGGCCGATGAACGACTGGCAGCGCGATTGGCCGGCTCCGGCCAAGATCAACCTGTTTCTGCATGTCGTCGGACGCCGCGCCGATGGCTACCATCTGCTGCAAACCGTGTTCCGCTTCCTCGATTTCGGTGACACCCTGCACTGCGAGCCGCGCAGCGACGGACGCATCGTCCTGGCCACACCGCTGCCCGGCGTGCCGGCGGAGAGCGATCTCACCGTTCGGGCAGCGCAGGCCTTGCGCGCGGCGACCGGCGCCACGGCGGGGGTTACCCTGCATCTCGTCAAGCGCCTGCCCATGGGCGGCGGGCTGGGCGGCGGCAGCTCGGATGCGGCGACGACGCTGCTGGCGCTGAATCGCCTGTGGCGCACCGGTCTCGATTCGCCGGCCTTGCAGCGGATAGGGCTGGGATTGGGCGCCGATGTGCCGATCTTCGTGCACGGGCGCGCCGCATTTGCCGAGGGGGTAGGCGAGCGCTTTGCCGACGTGACATTGCCGGATGCGTGGTATCTGGTGCTGGTGCCTGCCGTCGCCGTGCCGACGCTCGAAATCTTTCGTTCCGCCAAGCTGCGCCGCGATACGCCCGCGATTGCCGCTGCCGATTGGCGTCCGGGCTTCGGCCACAACGATCTCGAGGCCGTGGCCTGCGAACTCTATCCCGAGGTAGGACGCCATCTGGACTGGCTGCGGCATTACGGCGACGCGCGCATGAGCGGTTCGGGCGCCTGCTGTTTCGTCGAATTTGCCCGGGAGCCGGCGGCGCGGGCCGCTTTGGCCGCCCTGCCGGCCGGCATGCAGGGCTTTGTCGCGGCCGGAATGGACCTCCATCCTCTCGCCTCGATTTGACAGCGAGGGCGAAAACCCCGAAAATGCGCGTCCTTTCGACCTCCGCTCTCAAGGCGGAACGCCGATTTTGGGGAGTCGCCAAGTTGGTTAAGGCACTGGATTTTGATTCCAGCATGCGAAGGTTCGAATCCTTCCTCCCCAGCCAACCTATTCACAGAAATGGCGCAGGCAGCAAGGGTTTAGCCGTATTTGCCTGCCCGCCTCAATTGAGCTGACCGACATGGCCTACGACAGCCTGATGGTGTTTACCGGCAACGCCAACCGCAAGCTGGCGGCCGATGTCGTCAAACGCCTGCACATCTCGCTTGGCCGCGCCGATGTCGGGCGTTTTTCCGACGGCGAGGTCAGCTGCGAGATCCTCGAGCATGTGCGCGGCCACGACGTCTTCGTGCTGCAGTCGACCTGTTTTCCGACCAACGACAATCTGATGGAACTGATGGTGATGGTGGATGCCCTGAAGCGGGCCTCCGCCGGGCGCATCACCGCCGCCATCCCGTATTTCGGCTACGCCCGCCAGGACCGGCGGACGCGCTCGGCACGGGTCGCGATCACCGCCAAGGTGGTGGCCAACATGCTGCAGACCGCCGGCGTGCAGCGCGTGCTGACGGTCGATCTGCATGCCGACCAGATCCAGGGATTCTTCGACATCCCGGTGGACAACGTGTATGCGGCGCCGATCCTGCTCGGCGACATCTGGAAGCAGCGGCACGAGGACCTGCTGGTGGTCTCGCCCGACGTCGGCGGCGTGGTCCGTGCCCGCGCGCTGGCCAAGCGCCTGGAGTCGGACCTGGCGATCATCGACAAGCGGCGGCCGAAGGCCAATGTGTCGGAAGTGATGAACATCATCGGCGAAGTCGAAGGCCGCACCTGCGTCATCATGGACGACATGGTGGATACCGCCGGCACGCTGTGCAAGGCCGCCCAGGCGCTCAAGGAGCACGGCGCGAAGCGCGTGCTGGCCTACTGTACCCACCCGGTGCTGTCGGGCAGCGCCGTATCGCGAATCATGGAATCCGAACTCGACGAGCTGGTGGTGACCGACACCATTCCCTTGTCGGAGGCGGCCAGTGCCTGCTCGCGCATCCGGCAGATATCGATCGCCGAGCTGATGGCCGAGACCATGTTGCGCATCAGCAACGAGTCGTCCGTCTCCTCGCTGTTCATGGACTAAGTTTTCTTACCCCCTTGCCTGGTCGCGGGCGAGGGATATTTCAAGCAGCACCTACTGGAGCAAATCATGCAACTCGAATTCAACGCAAACAAGCGCGATGGACAGGGCACTGGAGCGAGCCGCCGCCTGCGTCGCACTGGCCGGGTCCCCGGCATTCTGTACGGCGGTACCGCAACACCGCAGCAGATCGACATCGACCACAACGAGCTGTTTCAGCTGTTGCGCAAGGAGGCTTTCTACTCCTCCGTGCTGAACATCAACCTCGACGGCAAGAAGGAGATGTGCCTGCTGCGCGATGTGCAGCGCCATCCCTACCGTCCCGTGATCCTGCACGCCGATTTCCAGCGCGTCGATGCCTCCCACAAGCTGCACCAGAAGGTGCCGCTGCACTTCGTCAATGCCGATGTTTCGCCGGGCGTGAAGCTCTCCGGCGGCATGGTGCAGCACGTCATGTCCGATCTCGATGTGCGCTGCCTGGCGAAGGATCTGCCGGCCTTCATCGAGGTCGATCTGAAGGACATGAGCACCGGCCATTCGCTGCATGTATCCGAACTCAAGCTGCCGGCCGGCGTCGAAGCCGTGGTGCACAAGGGTGAAGATCCCGTGGTGGCGACGGTTATCGTGCGCGGCGGCAAGGCGGAAGAGGAAGTCGCGGCAGTCGAGGCGGCACCCGTGGTTGCTGCGGCACCTGCCGAGAAGAAGGCCGAGAAGAAGTCCGAGAAGACCGACAAGAGATAATCGCTTGCAGTCTTCGCTGCGTCTGATCGTCGGCCTCGGCAACCCCGGGGCCGAATACGCTGAAACCCGGCACAACGCCGGGTTTTGGCTTTGTGAGCGTCTGGCACGCGAACTCGGGGTCAGTCCGAGTCGCGAGTCGCGCTTTCACGGCCTGGCCGGCCAGGCGCGCGCCGAGAATTTGTGGTTTCTGCTGCCGCAGACCTTCATGAACCGCTGCGGCCAGTCGGTACGGGCGCTGACCCAGTTCTACCGCATCGAGCCGGCCGAAATGCTGGTCATGCACGACGAACTGGACCTGCCCCCGGGCCAGATGCGGCTCAAGTTCGGCGGCGGCCTCGGCGGCCACAACGGGCTCAAGGACATCACCGCGCATCTGGGCACCCAGGACTACTGGCGGCTGCGCATCGGCATCGGCCATCCCGGCGACAGGAACGAGGTCGTCGACTACGTGTTGAAGCCGCCGCGCAGGGAAGAACGCAGCGAGATCGACGCCGCGCTGGATCGCGCGCTGCTCGCCTGGCCTACATTGGCGCGCGGCGACTTCGCCGCCGCCACGCAAAAAATCAACAGCAAGCCGACACCGGCAACGAAAGAAAATCCATGAGTCTCCAGTGCGGCATCGTCGGACTGCCCAACGTCGGCAAATCCACCCTCTTCAACGCGCTGACCAAGTCGGGCATCGCGGCGGAGAACTATCCGTTCTGCACCATCGAGCCGAACGTCGGCATCGTCGAGGTCCCGGATCCCCGCCTGGCCGCGTTGTCCGCCATCGTCAAGCCGCAGCGGATCCAGCCGGCCATCGTCGAATTCGTAGATATCGCCGGCCTGGTCGCCGGCGCCAGCAAGGGCGAGGGCCTGGGCAACCAGTTCCTCGCCAACATCCGCGAAACGGATGCGGTGGTGCATGTGGTGCGCTGCTTCAGCGATGACAACGTGGTGCATGTGGCCGGCAAGATCGATCCGCTGCATGACATCGAGGTGATCGACACCGAACTGGCCCTGGCCGACATGGCGACGGCCGAAAAGGCGCTGAACCGCTACAGGAAGCCCGCCAGTGCAGGCGACAAGGAGGCGAAAATCCTCTGCGCCGTGCTCGAAAAATGCATCGCGCAGCTGGACCAGGCCAAGGCGGTGCGGGCGCTGGACCTGTCGAAGGAGGAATTGGCCCTGATCAAGCCCTTCTGCCTGATCACCGCCAAGCCGGTGCTGTATGTCGCCAACGTCAAGGAAGGCGGCTTCGAGAACAATCCCTACCTGGATGCGGTAACGGCCCACGCCGCGGCCGAAAAGGCCGAGGTCGTCGCCGTCTGCGCCGCGATCGAGGCCGAGATCGCCGACCTCCAGGACGACGAGAAGCAGATGTTCCTGACCGACCTGGGGCTGGAGGAACCGGGCCTCAACCGCCTGATCCGCGCCGCCTACAAGCTGCTCGGGCTGCAGACTTATTTCACCGCCGGGGTCAAGGAAGTGCGCGCCTGGACCATCCATGTCGGCGACACCGCGCCCAAGGCGGCCGGCGTGATCCATACCGATTTCGAGAAGGGCTTCATTCGTGCCCAGACCATCTCCTTCGATGATTTCATCGCCTACAAAGGCGAAGCGGGGGCCAAGGAAGCCGGCAAGATGCGGGCTGAAGGCAAGGATTACGTCGTCAGGGATGGCGACGTGCTGAACTTCCTCTTCAACGTCTGATGAAGCCCCTGCGCAGCAGGGCGGTCGAGCAAAGTACGCTCACTCGCCGCTGCCGATAGACAGGAGTCGGCGCCGGCCGGACGCCATTCCGGACGATGCGTGGTGTCCTAGTCGCGTTTGTGCGCGCGTCGTTCGTTGGCGACGCGCAGGGTGACGTCGGCGATCATCCAGACGCTGTGCGTCATCCCGTCGCGCATCTTGCGTCCCGAAAGTTCCGCCCAGAACTGGGTGCCGTCCGCGCGCCGCAGGCGGTACATGCCCTGCGCCAGATGCCCTTTGTCGAAAGCAGCGGTGCTGTCGGCGATGAACTGATCGGCCTCCGCGGTGCTGACGAAATGGTTGTAGAGGTGCGAACTCGTCAGGTCCTGGATGCGGCGACCCAGCATCTCGCCCAGGCGCGCGTTGCACTTGACCACCTGCTTGCGGTCGATGACCGCGATTCCCATCGGCGATGAGTCGAAGATCGCCTGCTGCTCGGCAAGCAGGAATTCGGCCTCCGTGCTGCGCCTGAGGTTGGCGGTGGTGGATTGGTAGAGCCTGCGCTGCACGATGATGAAGACGGCGATGCAGCAGGCGGCAGCGATTACCGGCCACTGCGCGTTGTGCCCCAGGCTGGAAGCGTAGTGGCCGATCGCCGGCAGCAGCGTGGGCGTGATGAAGAGCCAGAACGTCGCATGGCTCAGGGCGAGAAAGACGGTGCCGGTGAAGGCGGTGATCACCACCATCAGCGCGATGAACATCTGGGCGTCGGGGTGCGCCGGAGGGGCATACAGGGGCCCGAACAGCGCCCCCCAGCCGACACCCGTGAGGAAGGCGCCGGCGGCAAACAGCCATTCCCAGCGGCGGACGTTTTCGCTCTCCCGGTCCAGGTTGCCGAACATGTACCAGATCCAGACGCGCACGGCCAGAACCGAGAGCATGAAGGCCGTCCACGCCTTGAGGATGTTCAGATCCGCGGTGTCGAAGAGAACCAGAAAGCACAGGAAAACGCTGATCAGCGCCACGACGATGCTCGATGGCAGGCTGTCGAACAGCATTTCGACACGACGGATTTCGGCGTCGCTGCTGGGTTCCCGGGAGGGCATGGGTTTCATCGCCGCGCTGTGATGACGGACTTCATGATAACCCGATATGGCTTTGGCCTAGGCGGCTCCGCCTTGTGCCGCGATTTCGGCCCGAACCGTGTCCATGTCGAGCGCCATGGCCTGGGCGATCAATTGGTCGAAGCTGCTCGCAGGCAGCGAGCCGGCCTCGGAATAAATTATGATCTGGTCACGAAAGACCATCAGGGTCGGAATCGAGCGGATGTTGAAGGCGGCGGCGATTTGCTGCTGCTCTTCGGTATTCACCTTGGCGAAAACGATGCCGGGCTGCTTTTCCGACGCCGCCTCGAAGGTCGGCGCAAAGGCGCGGCATGGCGCACACCACGGCGCCCAGAAATCGACGATGACGTTGGCGTTATCATTGATGGTTTGTTGAAAATTGTCGGCATTGAGTTCCAGCGTGGCCATGTCTGCTCCCTTCATTGAAATTTGAAATGACCCGAATCCTACCGTTTCGCTGCCGAGCGTGCCATCACTCCGGCCGATGATCTCTCCAAAACCTGCTTATCGCGGGCGCTTTGCGCCCTCGCCTACCGGCCCCCTGCATTTCGGTTCGCTGGTGGCGGCGGTCGGCTCGTTTCTGGAGGCGAGGACCCGGCGGGGAGAGTGGTACCTGCGCATGGAGGATGTCGATGCGCCGCGCTGCAGCGCGGCGGCGGCCGGCGAAATCCTGCGTACGCTGGAGGCCTGCGGCTTTGCCTGGGATGGCGGGGTGGTCTGGCAAAGCCGCCGTGGCGAGGCCTATGCGGCGGCGCTGGAGCGGCTCAAGGCGGCGGGCCGGGTGTTTCCCTGCGCCTGTACGCGGCGCGAGCTGGCCGATTCGGCTATTGCGCCCGATGGCGCGGCGATCTACCCGGGCACCTGTCGCGCGGGGCTTGCGCCGGGGCGCGCGGCACGCGCGTGGCGCCTGCGGGTGGGCGAGGCCAGGGTGAGCTTCGATGACGCGATCCAGGGCCGCATCGACAGCGATCTGGCCCGTGATGCGGGCGATTTCGTCCTCCTGCGCGCCGACGGCCTGTTCGCCTACCAGCTGGCGGTGGTGGTCGATGACGCCGAGACCGGCATCACCCATGTCGTGCGCGGAGCCGACCTGCTGGCCTCGACCTCGCGCCAGATCTTTCTGCAGCAGTGCCTCGGCGTGCCGACGCCGGCGTATGCCCACCTGCCGGTGGTGGTGAATGCCGCCGGCGAGAAGCTTTCGAAGCAGACCCGCGCGGCACCCGTGGACGGCGCGCGGCCCGCCCCCGCGCTCTATGCCGCGCTGGCCTTTCTCGGCCAGCGGCCGCCGGCGGAACTGCGCGCGGCGCCCGTAGACGTGTCGTGGGCCTGGGCCATGGCAAACTGGCGGCTGGCCGATGTGCCCCGCGGCCCTGCGTCGATGGCAGAATCCGTCTGAATTCGAGAGGAGGCATGATGATCGTCGACGATGTCGCCGGCCTGCGCCGGGTGCTGCAGGACAACCGCGTGATTGCGGTCGTGGGCCTCTCGCCGAGCTGGAACCGGCCGAGCTACTTCGCCGCGAAATACATGCTGGAGCACGGCTACACGATCATTCCGGTGAATCCCGCGGCGACCGGGATCCTCGGGCAGAAATGCTATCCGGATCTCGCCTCGGTTCCCGTGAAGGTGGATCTGGTCGACGTGTTTCGCAAGCCCGAGGATGCGCTGCCGATCGCCGGAGAGGCGGTCCGCATCGGCGCGAAATGCCTCTGGCTGCAGCTGGGCGTGATCAACCGCGAGGCGGCCGAAATGGCTTCTGCCGCAGGCCTCGACGTGGTGATGGACCGCTGCGTGAAGATCGAATACGCGCGGCTGTTCGGCGGGCTCAATTTCGCGGGCGTGAATACCGGCATCATCTCGGCCAAGCGGCCGCCCTGTCCGCCGCTGCAGCAATAGGGACTTTTTCCCCACAGCCCCTTCTCCGGAAGAAGGGGCTGCTATGGCTCACCGTGCTCGCAGGCCTGTGCCTCAACGCCCCTTGGCGTCGCGCCACAACACTTTGTGCAGCTGCAGCTGGAAGCGCACCGGCAGGCGGTCGTCCATGATCCATTGCGCGAGCTGCGCCGGATCGAGTTGCCCCTGCACGGGTGAGAACAGCACCGGGCAGCGCTCGAAGAGTCGGTGCCGGCGACACGCCGCCACGGCCCAGTCGTAATCCTCGCGCGAGGCAAGCACGAACTTCAGCTCGTCGCCGGCCGTCAGCAGTTCCAGATTCTCCCAGCGGTTCTTCGCCTCTTCGCCCGAGCCCGGCGCCTTGAGGTCGACGATGCGCGATACGCGCGGATCGACGCCGCCGATGTCGAGCGCGCCGCTGGTTTCCAGCGATACCGAATGTCCGGCGTCGCACAGGGCGGCCAGCAGCGCCAGGCTGTGCTTCTGTGCCAGGGGTTCGCCGCCGGTGACGCAGACCGTGGCGCAGTCGAAGCCGGCGACGCGTTGCAGGATGTCCTCGACCGTCAGGGTTTCGCCGCCGCTGAAGGCATATTCGGTATCGCACCAGACGCAGCGCAAGGGGCAGCCGGTAAGGCGCACAAACACGGTGGGCAGCCCGACGCGGCTGGATTCGCCCTGTATGGAGTGAAAGATTTCGGTGATGCGCAGGGTTGCAGGCACTGCTACTTCTTCTTCAGCCTGAGCCTTGCCCTCTTGCCTGCGTCGCTGTTGGGATAGCGTTCGGCCAACTGCTCGAGTGTGGCCCGGGCGCCCTTGAGGTCCTTGCCCGCTTCGAGGTTGGCGACGCGGCTTTCCAGCGCTGCGGGCGCCCGATCGTCGTTGGGCCAGCCGGCAGCAAACTTGCCGAAGAGGTCGGCGGCGGCGGCATGGTCTTTCGCTTGCGCGTGCGCATAAGCGCCCCAGTAGTGGGCCGAGGCCGCCAGGCTGCTGTTCGGGTAGGTCTTGATGAAGGCGACGAAGGCGGCGCCGGCTTCCTTGAATTTCGCGGCCTTGAGGCCGGCCAGCGCGGCCTCGTAGTCGCGGGTTTCCTGCGCCGGGTCGGCCTTTGCCGGCTCTGTTTTGGCCTCGGCTGCCGGCTGTTCGAGCTTGCGCAGGCGGTTGTCGAGGTCCACGTAGAAATCCTGCTGGCGCTTCTGCGCCGCCTCGAGCCCGTAGGTCAGGACTTCGATCTGGCCGCGCAGTTTGGCGATGTCGGACTTGATGGCCTCGACCTGGTTGGCGAAGTCGATCTGATTGCGGCTGACGGTATCGGTACGCTTGGCCAGCTCGGTCACCTCGCCCCGCAGCTGCTCGATCTGCCTGCGCGCTTCCTCGTCGTCGAACATTCCTGCCCTGGCGGGCAGGGCCAGCGTCGCCGCCAGCAGCAGCACCGGGAGCAGTGCGGCCGCCCGCAACGCCACGCCGCGGCTCATGTTCAGAACTCGCCCGCGTAGAGCATGTCGCCACGGCGATTCTTCGCCCAGCATTCTTCGCCGGATTCAGTACAGACCGGCTTCTCCTCGCCGAGACTTACGGCCTCGAGCTGGTCCTCCCTGACGCCCAGCAGGGCCAGCGTCTTCTTGACTGCCTCGGCACGCTTCTGGCCCAGCGCCAGGTTGTATTCGCGGCTGCCACGTTCATCGGCATTGCCCTGGATCAGCATCTTCATTTTCGGATTCGCCGAGAGAAACTTGCCGTGGGCCGTCAGCAGCGCCTGAAACTCGTCCTTCACCACGTAGCTGTCGTAGTCGAAGTAAACGCTGCGCTTCGACAGCGGGCTGCGCGGATCCTTCAGCGCAGCGATGCTGTTGGGGTCGAACTGGTCCGGCTTCACCGTGGTCACGGGAGAGGTGTCGACCTTGACCGCGCCGGGTGTGCGCGATTCGACGCCTGCCGCGCCCTGTTCGGGCGCCGGCGGCTGCGAACCGCAGGCGGCGAGCAGCAGAGTCAGGACGGAAAGGGAAATGAGGCGTGCGCGCATGATGAATTCCTCGATGATTTCGGCTGCGGAAATATGCTATCGGACCAGCGGACCCCAGGCAGGTTCCCGCACGTCGGCGGCCTGCACGGAGAGTTTTTGCTTGACGCGGCCGTCACTGGAGACCGCTGCCAGGACGCCGCGCCCGCCGATCTCGGTGGCATAGAGAATCATGCGGCCGTTGGGGGCGAAGCTGGGCGATTCGTCCTTGGTCGAGTCGGTCAGGATCTGCGTCTGCTTGGTCGCCAGATCCATCAGCGCCAGCTGGAAGCGGCCGCCATTCCTCGAAATGAAAGCGAGGCTCTTGCCGTCCGGCGAGAGGCGGGGCGTGACGTTGTAGCTGCCTTCGAAAGTGACGCGCTCGGCACTGCCGCCGGATGTCGGAATGCGGTAAATCTGCGGACTGCCGCCGCGATCGGACGTGAAGTAGATGAACTGGCCATCCGGCGACCAGCGCGGCTCGGTGTCGATGCCGGATGACGTGGCGATGCGCGTCACGCCGCTGCCGTCGGCATTGACGATATAAAGTTGCGACGAGCCGTCCTTGGTCAGCACCACCGCCAGCTGCTTGCCGTCGGGCGACCAGGCCGGCGCCGAATTCGAGCCCTTGAAGTTGGCGGCGACGTGGCGGCGCCCGCTGGCCAGGTCATGGACATAGACTACCGGCTTCTTCGCCTCGAAGGACACATAGGCGAGCTTGCCGCCGTCGGGCGACCATGCCGGCGAGATGATCGGCTCGCGCGATGCCAGCGCGGCCTGATCGTTGCTGCCGTCGGCATCGGCGATCTTCAGTTCGTAGCGGCCGGTGCTTTTCACGACATAGGCGATGCGCGTCGAGAACACGCCGGGTTCTCCGGTGAGCTTCTCGTAGATGAAATCGGCGATGCGATGGGCCGTGGCGCGCAATTGTGCGCCGGTATGCAGGTAGGCCGGGTTGCCCAGCACCGCCTGCTTCGGCACGTCGGACAGGCGTACCCGTGTTTCGTAACGGCCGTCGGCCGCGGTGGCCACGGCACCGCCGACAACGGCATCGGCGCCGCGGGTCTTGAGGTCTTCGAAGGGAGGGGCGGCATTGTCGGCCAGCGGGCCGCCGGCATCGACCAGGCGGAACAGCCCGCTGCGTTCGAGGTCGGCGCGCACTACCGAGGTAAGCGCCTGGGCGACGATGCGCTCACCCGTGAAGTCGGCAATGGCCACGGGCAGGCGGTTCGCGCCGGCTCCGGTAATTTCGACCGTGAGCTGCGCCCGGGCAGCCACCGGACACAGGGTCAAGACGGCGGCGCAGGCAAGGACAAGACGTTGAAATTTCATCGGTTGGATTATAACGCCTCGGCCGGCGGTGCTCCGGCGTCACTCATCCAGCGGTTTGTAGCGCAGTTCGAGGAGCCGCGAGAACAGGTCAGCCTGTTGCGGCTTGGGCAGCGGGCTGGATTTGAGGATGGCGCGTTCGATGGCGGCGTCCAGCGCAGCATTGCCGGACGAGCGCCTGAGACGAACGGTAAGGACTTCACCGCTCGGCAGTTGCGTCACATCGAACACCGCCTCCGGATTGCCCTTGATTTCCGGCGGCAATACGATGTTGCCGCGGATCTTGCTGCGGATGCGGCCGAGATAGTCGGCAACTGCCTTGCTGCGTGCCGCACTGGCCTGCGCCGCCTGCTTCTGTGCGAACTCCTGCGCGGCGCTGTCGGCTTGCTTGCGCTGCGTCAGTTGTTCGGCCTCGCGCTTGAGCTGCTCCTGGAAGGGATCGACGCGCGGCTTCGGTTCGGGCTTGGGCGGCAGTTTCGGCTTGGGCTTTTCCTTGATCGCGATGTCGGGTTTCGGCGGCGGTGGCGCGGGTTCCGGCTTCGGCTCGGGCTTTGGCGGCGGCTCGATAGTCGGCGCCGGCGGTACGGCGACCGGGGCAGGCGGGGTGACAATGGCGGCCGGCTCCGGAGCGGCGCGGACGAGTTCGACTTCGACCACGTCGGTGGCCTTGGTTTGCCAGCGCACGCCATAGAACAGGAAGGCGGCGAGCAGCAGGTGCACGGCGATTGCCAGCGCGATGGAAATGCGCTTGCCGGCCGTATTGGCGGGCGGCAGTATCGGCGAATCGGTAGTCACTTGCCGATGGCCACCGGTTGCACCAGAAGGCCGATCTTCGTCACCTGCTGACGCTGCAATTCGTCCATGACGTTCAGCACCGCTTCGTACTTGACGCTGCGGTCGCCGGCGATCAGCACCGCCTGCTGCGGGTTGGCCGCCTGCGCTTCCCGGATCCTGGCGGCGAGGTCGGCGCGCATCACGAGTTGTTCCGGGCCGCCCTTGGCCCGGTCGCGCAGCGCCAGTGATGAATCGGCCTTGATGATGACTTCCAGCGGCGCCACCGGCGGCTGGCTGCTCTTGCCGACGCTGGGCAGATCCACGCTGCCGGTCTGGATCATCGGTGCGGTGACCATGAAGATCACCAGCAGCACCAGCATCACGTCGATATAGGGCACGACGTTGATCTCGTTCATGAGCCGCCGCTTACGCATGGCTGCCTTCCTTGCGTCCGAGATAGTGGGTCTTCAAGCGCTCGAACAGAGAGAGCGGATCGTAGTCGGCATTCTTGTCGAGGAAATTGCGCCGCCAGAGTTCGTTCCAGAAGTGCACCGCGTGGGCGTTGGCCGGCAGCAGCGTCAGGCCCGAGATCAGCGCGGGAAGCTGAGACCAATCTATCGGGCAGAACACGTCCGGGGTCATCATGAAGCGGCTCAGGCCCAGCTCGTTCACCGCCTGATGGAGCGCGCGGGGACCCGTGCTGCCCCAGGCTGCGCTGGCATGGTCGATCGCCTGGGCGATCTCGAGGGTGCGGGCGACCACCGGCGACCCTGCCGGCGCCTTGAATATTCCGCTGGCGACCTGGATCTCGATCTGCCCGTTCTGCTGTCCGGGTATCCGCTGGGTGGCGAAGAAATATTCCATTTCGGCAGCGAACGCCAGGGGCTTGAGGCAGACGGAGTCGCAGTCCGACCAGATGCCGCCACGCTGGAGCAGCAGGTGATAGCGGAAGAAGTTGGAAAAGACGGTCAAGCTGCCGTGGGCGGAAGGCGAAGGGTTGGTGAAGATCCCGGACTCCGGCAGGATGGCGCGCGCATCTTCCCAAACGGCCCCCTCCGGCAGGTTCGGTATCGGCTCGTAGGAAAAAAGCCGGACCGGATGGCCATGGTGCAAATGGGACACGATGGAGAGCTGCTCGAGCCTGGAGAGCGCGCCGCGCACCCAGAGCATCTGGATCTCGGGAAGGCTCATCGCGTCTGGCGCTGCAGGATATTGGAGAACTCTTCCATGAAGCTCTCGAAGCGCACCGCAACGCGGTCCACATCATGGGCGAAGCGGTTGTACGCAATCACCGCCGGAATCGCGGCGAAGAGGCCGATTGCCGTGGCGACCAGCGCTTCCGCAATGCCCGGTGCGACGGCCGACAGCGTCGCCGTGCTCATGTTGGCCAGTCCGCGGAAGGCGTGCATGATGCCCCACACCGTGCCGAACAGGCCGACGTAGGGCGAGACCGAGCCGACCGAGGCAAGGAAGGCCAGGTGCGCTTCGAGATCGTCTATCTCGCGCTGATAGGTGGCGCGCATCGCGCGTCGCGCACCATCGACCACGGCGGTCGGATCGATGGTTTTCTGCCCGCGCAATTTGGTGAATTCGCGGTAGCCGGCCTCGAAAATGCGCTCCAGCGCGCCGGCATGGTGGCGATCATTGACCGCGCTCTGGTACAAGGCGTTGAGGTCGCCGCCGCTCCAGAAATCCCGTTCGAACTTGTCCGTCTTGATTCGCGCGTCGCGAATGGCAAAGGCCTTCCGGAAGATCCAGTACCAGGACGTCAGCGACACGAGCGTCAGCAGCGCCATCACCAGCTTGACCACCAGGCTGGCATGAATGACGAGTTCGATGATGGAAAGGTCTTGGGTAACGTTCATCGCGAAGGTCCCGGCAGGGCTGCCAATTGTTCATGAAGGATGCGCGGCATCGGGATCGGCCGGCCCAGCGCCGGGTCGATGCAGGCAATGCGTATTTTCGCATCAAGCAGGACCTCCGTGTCGCGCCGGACGCGCTGGCCGAAGGTCACCTGCGCACGACCCAGCGCGGCGACGGCGGTTTCCACCACGAGCCGGTCGTCGAGCCGTGCCGGCTTGAGGAATTCCGCGTTGGCAGATCGCACCGCGAAGGCGACGCCCTCTTTCATCAGGGCATTCTGGTCGTGCCCCAGGGCGCGCAGCAACTCGGTGCGTCCGCGTTCGAGGAAGCGGAAATAGTTCGCGTAGTAGACGATGCCGGCGGCATCGGTGTCTTCGTAGTAGACGCGGACGGGCAGGGAAAACCCCTGCGGCGGCGAAAGGGTTGTGGTGGTCATCGGAAGTCGTGGTGGTTTCTGAGAAATGCATGGAGGCTGATGCCGCCTCGCGTGAGGGCAATATACTAGGCTCCGTGAGAAATCGAATAGTCGAGCCGGCAGATCGCGACATCGCCTGGTGCATTCAACTTTACCAGAGCCATCCGGCGGCCTGCCTGCAGCATCTCAGGAAGCACTACCCGGATTCGCGGGTCGTGCTTCTCGTGGACGGGGATCATGCGAATCTGGCCCGCTACGCGGAGCTGGCCGCCGGATTCCGGGCCGAGCTCGTGAGCGGCGAGCATCTGATGGCCTTTTCCTCCAGCCATCTTTACGTCGAGCGAATGCTTCGACAGGCCTTGCGCGGGAACGAGCGATTCTATTTCCGCATCGATCCCGATACGCGAATCTGGCGGCGCTTCCGCTGGCTTCCGGAGCCGGCATGCGCCTTCGGCACCCTGGAAACCGTGAGCGAAGCGTTCAGGGACCGCATCCGCCATCCCCCGAATATCCAGGGGGGCTGCATCGGCTTCACGCGCGAAGTTGTCGAAGGCGTCCTTGCGTCGGGTGTGCTGTCGCACCAGCGGTGCGTCGTCGAGGCCCGCGCCGGATGGGTGCGCTGTGCCGATTGCGAGCATGTCGCCGGCAGGGGGTCGATGCTCGACGACTATGTCCTTTCGTGGGCGGTCGATGCGGCGGGTTTCCCTCTCGTACAGCATCCCGAGATAGGTTCGTACTGGCGCAATGCGCTGCCGAACGACGCATTGACGTTTGCCGTTACCCATCCTCACAAGGAGTTGGAGGCGCAGGGGAAACTCCTGGACGCTGCAGCTTCGAGATAGTCTGCCGCGCTGCGGCCGGCCTTGCCCGTTCAGGGCTGCGGCGCGGACAGCAGTTGGTCGACGAAGGGGCGAATGCCCTGGCGGCCGGCCCAGCGCTGCGCCGCGACGCAGGCGAGCGAACTGACGACCCGGTATTCGGCGTGTGCGATCCTGATGGCGTCGAGAATGCTTTCCACGGAGAACTCGCCAAACAGCCGCCCGCAGCCCAGGGCGGCGACCAGGTTGCCGGGCGCAGTCTTGTCCGGAACCACCAGCGGAATGCCGTTCGCAATGGCCTCCCAGACAATGCCCGAGCCCCTCGCTCCGTAGGCTTTCGGATGATAGGGAACCACGATCAGATCGCAGCGGCGAATCTGCTGGCCGAGATCCTCGACGTATCCGAGGACTTCCAGGCGCTCGTGGCTGCCGGGCGGAATCGAGCCGCCGCTGTCCTGGAGGATCACCTGATAGCCGGATTCGAGCAGCCTGGCGACGATCGGCGAGATGAAGCTGTAGCCTTTCTCCGGGCGCTGCTGGTGGCCGAAGAAGCCGATCCTCGCCATCTTGTTGCGCTGTGGCGGCGGCACCACGCCGTCGAAGAAGATCGGCCACAGCTGCGGCGGGGATTCCGGGCAAACGCCCGCATACGCGGCTGCGAGTTCCGGCGTCAGGACGCCTGCATGAAACGGCATTCCCGCGTCCATTGCCCGGGTGAAGGCATAGCGCCAGAAGGCCCGGCCGTTCAGCAGGTTGAACTCCGGATCGACATGGATGCAGCCTGACACGCGTGTCGCCGGCGATGCCCCGGCACATGCCAGCAGGTGACTGGCGAACAGGGATGGCCACAGCCACAGATCGAAGTCCTTGACCGTCCCGAGATCTTCCGCAACGGCCTTTGCGCCGTCGATGAAAAGCGACAGGCTTCCCGAAAGCGGGTCGAAAAACGCGGGAACGAGTTCGGGTTCGATCAGGCCGGGCGTGCGATAAGGCGTGACGCGAAACAGCGGGGTAAGCCGGTCAGCCGATTTCAGCTGATCCGCGGCGCGGGCATCGAGCTTCCGGTGGGCAAAGACCGATACCCGGTGTCCGCGCCGCTGCAACTCCCTGATGATCGCGAGATCGAGGTCGAGATGATGCCCGGCGGAGGTTTGCAGTCCAGGATCCAGCAGTGCGATGTCCATTTTGTGTGCCCGTGGCGGCGAACTCGAAAGAGGCTTCGATCCGCGATCCGCGCCTCGCGGATGTCTGTTATCGCGCTGTCATTCGTTCCACAGCTCCTGGCTGGCCTTCTGCGGTGAACGCAGCCCGAAATGCTTCCAGATGCTTGCCGTCGCCACGCGGCCGCGCGGCGTGCGCTGCAGGTAGCCCTGCTGGATCAGGTAGGGCTCGAGCACGTCTTCGATGGTGTCGCGCGCCTCGCCGATCGCGGCAGCGAGATTGTCCAGGCCCACCGGGCCGCCGCCGAATTTTTCCAGCATGGCGCCGAGCAGCTTGCGGTCCATGACGTCGAGGCCGAGGTGATCGACGTCGAGCATGGTCAGCGCGGCATCGGCCACCTCGCGGGTGATGCGTCCGTCGGCCTTGACCTCGGCGAAATCGCGCACCCGGCGCAGCAGGCGGTTGGCGATGCGCGGCGTGCCGCGGGAGCGTTTCGCGATCTCGGCCGCGCCGTCGTCGACGATGTCGCAGTTGAGCAGGTGGGCCGAGCGCCGCACGATCAGGGCGAGCTCTTCCGGGGTGTAGAACTCCAGCCGGGCGACGATGCCGAAGCGGTCGCGCAGCGGGTTGGTCAGCATGCCGGCACGGGTCGTCGCGCCGATCAGGGTGAAGGGCGGCAGGTCGAGCTTGACCGAGCGCGCCGACGGGCCCTCGCCGATCATGATGTCGATCTGGAAATCCTCCAGCGCGGGGTAGAGGATCTCCTCGACCACCGGGGAGAGGCGATGGATCTCGTCGATGAACAGCACGTCGTAGGGTTCGAGGTTGGTCAGCATCGCGGCCAGGTCGCCGGCGCGTTCCAGCACCGGGCCCGAAGTGTGGCGCAGGTTGACGCCCATCTCGTGGGCGATGATGTGCGCCAGCGTGGTCTTGCCCAGGCCCGGCGGGCCGAACAGCAGGACATGGTCCATCGATTCGGCGCGCCGCTTGGCCGCCTCGATGAATATCTCGAGCTGGCCGCGAATCTTCTGCTGGCCGACGTAATCCGCCAGCCGCTTGGGTCGCAGGGCGCGCTCGAGCACGTCCTCCTGGGTCGATTCGGTGCCCGCGGAGATCAGGCGGTCCGGGGCGGGCCCGGCGAATTTGTCGGTCTGGATGCTCATGCGGACAGTTTAGCCGAGGCGGTTGCGGGCATGGCTCACGATGATTTGGAGAGCAGCTTGAGCGCCGCGCGGATGCCGTCGGAGACGGAAACATCGGCGGCCAGCCCCTTCGTGGCGCCGAGTGCCTCGCGCTCGTTGTAGCCCAGTGCCAGCAGCGCGTTCATGATGTCGGCGGCGGCGTCGAACGCCGTACCGCCGGCGCCGACTTTGGAGCCGCCGCCGGCCAGCGTCTTCGGCAAGCGGTCACGCAGTTCCAGCAGCAGGCGTTCGGCGGTCTTCTTGCCGATGCCCGGCACCTTGGTCAGCCGTGCGGCTTCCTGCAGGGTCACCGCCTGCGCCAGTTCCGTCACCGACATGCCGGAGAGCACGGCCAGCGCCGTGCGGGCGCCGACGCCGGAAATCTTCAGCAGCTGGCGGAAGGCGGTGCGCTCGTCATTCGAGGCGAAACCGTAGAGGAAGTGGCCGTCCTCGCGCACGATCAGGTGCGTGTGCAGCGAGACCTTTTCGCCGGTGGCCGGCAGGCTGTAGAAGGTGCTCATCGGCACGTCGACTTCATAGCCGAGGCCGTGCACGTCCACGGTGATGGACGGCGGGTTCTTTTCGATGAGGGTTCCTGCGATGCGACCGATCATGGCTGGGCTCCGGCGTTGGCGTTGGTGGCATTGGCATCGGCCAGTTCCTCGATGCGGGCAACGATATGCGTCATGACGGCATTCTGGTCGAAATTGGCGTACTTGGCGGCGAAGGCGCCGGCATTGGCCCGGAAGCCCGGCTCGGCCAGTACCTGCGACAGCATCGCCGCCAGGTTGTGCGGCGGCTGCTCGGGATTCTGGATCAGTCCGGCGCCCATTTCCTCGACCCGCCTGGCGAAGAGGAACTGCTCGAGGTGGCCGGGAATCATCAGCACCGGCTTGCCGGCCATCAGGAAGGCCACGGTGGCGGCCGGGCTGGCGTAGGTGAGGCCGGCGTCGGCCTGGCGCGCCACCTTGTTGAGGTCCACCGGCACGGGCGAGAAGGCGATGTGCGGCGCGGCGTAGCGCTGCATCAGTTCGGCCGGGAGCCCGGGCGCATAGATCAGGACGCTGCCGCGAAGGTCGCGCAGCGCCTGCAGCGCTGCCTCCAGGTGGGGCGTTTCCGGACGCAGGTAGGAGAAGACGCGCGGCCCGGCGACTGCGGGCCAGCTGCTGTCCGCGGCGACGGCGGCGGGCAGCATGCCCCAGTAGCGGGCGGGGCCCCGTGCCGGATAGTGGTCGAGCTCGGGAAAGCTCAGCAGGCTGTCCTCGGCGACCTGGAACAGTTGCGCGAGAGTGTCCAGCGGCGGCTTGCCGTAAACATCGAGCACGGCATTGATGCTGGTCAGCGCCACCGTGTCGATGGCGAGCAACTGCCCGGCGGCTACGGATGTCCAGGGCCGCATGTTGGGCGTCGGGTGCCCTTGGGGAGGGGTAAAGAAGCCGCTGCCGAACAGCATCACCGGAATGTCCAGCGTGCGCGCGGCGAGGATCGCCGTCGGCGCGTGATCGGCGAGCACCATCTGCGCCGCGGTGAGCCGCATCAGTTCGCGCCAGGCGACCACCAGGCCGCGCAGGTCGTCGGCATTGGCATAGCCGAAGCGCAGCAGGATGTCGGCATAATTCTGCGGCGCGCCGTCGCGCCGCTGTTCGGGGATGACGGGTGCCTGCAACCAGTCGAAGCCGGCCCCGGGCAGGAGCCGGGCGGCCTGGTGCGGATGGGTCACTGCCCAGTGTACCGTGGTGCCGCGGCGGCGCAGTTCCGCGGCGATGGGCAGGAAGGTGCCGATATGCCCCAGGTTCGCACCGAATTCCCAGGCGTAGAGAACGGAGTGCATTGCCCCCGGCCCGTCGCTCGGCGCGTCCATTACACCAGCCTTCCGTTGCGCATCCGCTTGCCCAGTGTCGAAAGCGCGCCCATGCCTTGGCCGCCGTGGGCGTGCGCGATCGCGCAGGCCAGCGCATCGGCGGCATCGGGGCTCGGCGTGCCGGGAAGCTTGAGCAGGCGGGCGACCATGGCCTGCACCTGTTCCTTCGCCGCCTTGCCGTGGCCGACCACCGCCTGCTTGACCTGCAGCGCGGTGTATTCCGCCACCGGCAGGTCCGCCGTCACCAGCGCCGAAATCGCCGCCCCGCGCGCCTGCCCGAGCAGCAGCGTGGATTGCGGATTGACGTTGACGAAGACGATCTCGACTGCCGCCTGCTGCGGCCCGTAGGTGGCGATGATCTCGACCAGTCCGTCGAGGATGGTCTTGATCCGCTGCGGCAGGCTGCCCGTCGCGTCCGATTTGATGCAGCCGCTGGCGACGTAGCTCAGCGTGTTGCCGGCCTTGTCGATGACTCCAAACCCGGTGCTCCTCAGCCCGGGATCAATGCCGAGGATGCGGACGGGAGCTGCGGCTGCGGTTTTCATGCCACCTCAGTCGGGCCGCCCCAAGGAGGTGGCGAGCCAAAACACGGAAGCGGCGATAGCCGCTGAACCGTGGTCACCCCCTGCCATGGAGCGAGGCAGGGTTTCGCGGAGCATGCTCCGCGCTGCCGCAGCCGGTTGGCTGTGCAAAGCCAACCGTGGGACGGGGACGGGGGGATGGTCGTCATTTCCGCGCAAGATACACGCCCCAAACCGCGAGCGCCATCCCGACCAGCGCCATGCCGGCCAGTCTTTCGTCGAACAGCAGCCAGGCGATCAGCGCGGTGCAGGGCGGCACCAGGTAGAACAGGCTGGCGAGATTCACCGCGCTGCCGCGCCGGATCAGCATGTTGAGCAGGGAAATCGCGCCCACCGAGAGCACCAGCACCAGCCAGGTCAGGGCGAAGATGAACTCGGGCACCCATTCGACGCGGAAGTTTTCGGTCAGGCTGACGACGATGGCGGTGGCGACCGCCGTCGGCAGGAATTGTGCGATGGCGCCGGTGCGCCAGTCGAAGCTGTGGCAAAAGCGCTTCTGGTACAGGGTGCCGACCGTGATCCCGGCCAGTGCGGCCAGTGCCGGCCACAGGGCATCGAGGCCGAAGCCGCTGCCGAGCTTGCCCGACACCACCAGCGCCACGCCGACGAAGCCGAGCACCAGCCCTAACCACTGGCGCGCCAGCACCGCTTCCTTCAGCAGCCAGCCCGCACCGACGGCGGTCAGCAGGGGCTGGATGCCCACCACCAGGCTGGCGACGCCGGCCGGCAGGCCTTTCGAGATCGACATGAAGACGCCGCCGAGGTAGACGGCATGCACCAGCAGGCCGGAAACGCCGATATGAAACCATTGCCGCGGGTCCCGCGGCCACGGCGCGCGCGTCGCCAGCGCCACCAGGGTCATCAGCGAGAGCACCAGCAGGTAGCGGATCAGCAGGAACGTCAGCGGTTCGGCATGCGGCAGGCCCAGCTTGGCTCCGATGAAGCCCGTGCTCCAAAGCACGACGAACAAGAGGGGGAAGGAACGGTTCATGACATGCGCGGTCGAAAAATCAGTCCGCAAGGGTAACCGATTCGCAAGGCCTGCGCCGCCCCGGCGCGGGGCTATGATGCATGCTGATTGACCGAGGAGACGCCATGATTCGCACGCTTGCCGCAGCACTGCTGACGGTGCTGGCCCTGACAGCTCCGGCACGGGCCGAAGTGCCGGCGCCCGGTGCCGCCGCGCCTGCATTCACGCTGCCCGACCAGACCGGCACGGCACGTCGCCTCGCCGAATGGCGCGGGAAATGGGTGGTGCTCTACTTCTATCCCAAGGACGACACGCCGGGCTGCACCACGGAAGCCTGCAGCTTCCGCGACGACATTTCCCTGCTGAGGACGCTGGGCGCGCAAGTGGTGGGCATCAGCGTCGACGACACGCTCTCGCACAAGGCCTTCGCCGAGAAGCATCAGCTGCCCTTCCCGCTGCTTTCGGACGCCACGGCAGAGGTGGCGCGCCAGTACGGCGCATTGTCCGATTGGGTGGTGGTCAAGATGGCGAAGCGCTATACGTTCCTGATCGATCCGGCGGGCCGTATCGCGAAGGTCTATCTGGCGGTCGACGCCGCGCGCCACTCGAAGGAGGTCGCGGCCGATCTCAAGGCCCTGCAGGCAAAGACGGCGGCCCGCTAAGGCGAGTGTCGCCTATTCCTCGATCGCCGCCGTGGTGTAGACCTCCTGCACGTCGTCCAGGGATTCCAGGGCGTCGAGCAGCTTCTGCATTTTCAGCGCGTCCTCGCCGGCGAACTCGGTCTCGTTCTGCGGCTTCATGGTCACTTCGCCGAATTCCGGCTTGAAGCCGGCCTTCTCCAGCGCATCCTTGACGTTGGCGAAGTCGTTGGGCGGCGTGATGACTTCGATCGAGCCGTCCTCGTTGGTCAGCACGTCGTCGGCGCCGGCCTCGATCGCCGCGTCCATCAATGCGGCCTCGTCGGTGCCCGGCGCGAAGATCATCTGGCCGCAGTGGGTGAACAGGAAGGCGACGCTGCCGTCGGTGCCCATGTTGCCGCCATGCTTGGCGAAGGCGTGGCGCACTTCGGCGACGGTGCGCACCTTGTTGTCGGTCAGGCAATCCACCATCACCGCCGCGCCGTTGATGCCGTAGCCCTCGTAGCGGATTTCCTCGTAGTTCACGCCTTCGAGCTGGCCGGTGCCGCGCTTGATCGCGTTATCGATGTTGTCCTTGGGCAGGCTCTGCGCCTTGGCCTTTTCGATCGCCAGCCGCAGCCGCGGATTGGCGCCCGCATCGCCCCCGCCCATCTTGGCGGCGACGGTGATTTCCTTGATCAGTTTGGTGAATACCTTGCCCCGCTTGGCGTCCTGACGTCCCTTGCGATGCTGGATATTGGCCCATTTGGAATGTCCGGCCATAGTCGTTTCCCTGGTTGCGCGGTTTGCCGCGATGTTGTTACGTACAATCGCAAATTTTAGCATCCCGGGAATCCGCGCCATGACCCAGCCCCTGCCCATCGCCAAGAGCGGCGAGACGGAACTCGCCCTGCTCGCGCAACTCGCCAACCGGCACGGCCTGATCACCGGCGCCACCGGCACCGGCAAGACGGTGACCCTGCAGCGCATGGCGGAGCAATTGTCGAACGCCGGCGTGCCGGTGTTCCTTGCCGATGCCAAGGGCGATCTGTCCGGCCTCGGGGCGCCCGGTGCGGCGTCCGAAAAGCTGCAGAAGCGCCTCGACATGCTCGGCATCAAGGACTGGCAGCCGCAGGCCAGCCCGATCGTGTTCTGGGACGTGTTCGGCGAAGCGGGCCACCCGGTGCGCGCCACGATTTCCGATATGGGCCCGCTGCTGCTGGGTCGCCTGCTCAACCTCAACGATACCCAGGGCGGCGTGCTGCAACTGGTGTTCAAGGTCGCCGACGACCAGGGCCTGCTGCTGCTCGACCTCAAGGACCTGCGGGCCATGGTGCAGCATGTCGGCGAGCACGCGGCCGACTACAAGACCAAATACGGCAATGTCTCGGCGGCCTCGATCGGCGCCATCCAGCGCGGCCTGCTGACGCTGGAAGAGCAGGGCGGCACCAGCTTCTTCGGCGAGCCGATGCTCGACATCGAAGACCTGATGCAGACGCAGGACGGCCGCGGCGTGATCAACGTGCTGGCCGCCGACAAGCTGATGAACTCGCCGCGCCTCTACGGCTGCTTCCTGCTCTGGCTGCTGGCCGAGCTGTTCGAGCAATTGCCCGAGGCGGGCGACCTGCCCAAGCCCAAGCTCGCCTTCTTCTTCGACGAAGCGCATCTGCTGTTCAGCGATGCGCCGCCGGCGCTGCTGGAGAAGGTCGAGCAGGTGGTGCGGCTGATCCGTTCGAAAGGCGTCGGCGTCTACTTCGTGACGCAGAATCCGCTCGACATTCCCGACACCGTGCTCGGCCAGTTGGGCAACCGCGTGCAGCATGCGCTGCGCGCCTTCACGCCGCGCGACCAGAAGGCCGTGAAGGCGGCGGCCGACACCTTGCGCCCCAATCCGGCCTTCGACGCCGCGACCGTGATCACCGAACTCGGCGTCGGCGAGGCGCTGGTTTCCTTCCTCGACGACCATGGCCGGCCGACCGTGGTCGAGCGCGCCATGGTGCTGCCGCCCGCCTCGCGCATCGGGCCGCTGACCGCGGACGAGCGCCGCGCCGCGATCGCCGCTTCGCCGATTGCGGGGCATTACGAGAAGCTGCTCGACCGCGAGTCCGCCTACGAAAAGCTGCAAGGCGCGGGCACGGCGCAAGGAGTCGGCGCCGGCGACACGGCGGCTGCGCCGGCCGAACAGCAGGCGGCAGGCGGCGGCCTCCTCGGCGGCCTCGGCGACACGCTGGGCGGCATGCTCGGCGGCGGCGCCCGCCCGCGCGGCCGGCAGACGGTGGTCGAAGCGGCGGTGTCCAGCACCGTGCGCGCCATCGGCTCCTCGCTCGGCCGCGAGATCGTGCGCGGCGTGCTCGGCTCGATCCTGGGCGGCCGCCGCAGGTGACGCCCGCGGCCGGCCCGGGCGCTACACATCGCGCCGCACACCGCGCCGGAGTCGCCCTCGCCGTCGTTGCGGCGTTCGGCTTTTCCTTCAAGGCGATCCTGGTCAAGCTGGCCTATCCCTACGGCGTCGACGCGGTGACGCTGCTGGCGCTGCGCATGGCCTTCGCGCTGCCGGTATTTCTCTGGGTGGGCTTTTCCGCGTCGAGAAACGCCCCTGCCCTGGGCCGGCGCGACTGGCTCGCGGTCGCGGCGCTGGGGGCGCTCGGCTATTACGGCGCGAGCATCCTGGATTTCCTCGGGCTCAAATACATTTCCGCCGGCCTCGAGCGGCTGATCCTGTTCACCTATCCGACGCTGACCCTGTTGCTCGGGGTGCTGCTGCATGGCCGCGCCATCACGCGGCGCGAGGGCCTTGCGCTGGGGCTGTGCTATGCCGGCATCGCGGCGGCCTTCGCGCACGATCTGCAATTTGCCGGCGACACGGCCGTGGTCTGGATCGGCGGCGGCTTCGTGTTCGCCTCCTCGGTCAGCTATGCGCTGTACCTTTCCGGCAGCGCCGGCATGATCGGCAAGCTGGGCGCGGCGCGCTTCACGGCGCTGGCCATGCTGGTGTCGACCGCCGCCACCGGTGGCCATTTCCTGGCGACGCAGCCGCTCTCCGCCCTGGCGGTGCAGCCCTGGCAGGTATATGCGCTGGGGGCCGCAATGGGCGTCTTCAGCACGGTGCTGCCGGTATTCGCCCAGTCGGCCGCGATCCGCCGCATCGGCAGCGGGCAGGCAGCGCTGGTGGGCATGGTGGGGCCGCTGCTGACCATCGTCTTTGCCTGGCTGCTGCTCGATGAAGGCTTTTCGACGGCGCAGATGATCGGCGTCGCGCTGGTGATCGCAGGCATCGCGACCGTGAGCCGCCGCTGAGCGCTTGTGAACAAATCTACTGCGCGTGCCGGATCGGGGATTGGGCGGCTCATTTGGCAACCCCGGCTATCCTCATGTACGGAGACGTACATTCCGGTAGCTGCGCTCCGGCCGCACCCCGCTGCGGCCCGCTCGCTACGATTTCTTCACAAGCGCTGAGCGCCGCGAACTGTCTATAATCCGCCGACCATGCCCCGCCGCCGCCTTCTCGCCGTCCTCTCAGCGCCGACTCTCGCGGTTCTGTCCACCTGCCCTTTCGCGCAGGAGGTTTCCGAAAAGGACTACTTCGGCGACCTGCCGGTGGTGCTCTCCGTCAGCCGCCTCGCCCAGCCGCTGGACGAGACGCCGGGTGCGGTCACCATCATCGACCGCGAACTGATACGCCGCTCGGGCGCGCGCGAGGTGGCGGAGGTGCTGCGCCTGGTGCCGGGCTTCCTGCTGACTTACCGCAACGGCGCAAACCCGCAAGCCAGCTATCACTCGGGGATGGATACCTACGGCTCGCGGACCCAGGTGTACGTCGACGGGCGCTCCATTTATTCCTCGTTCTATCTTGGAGACACCCACGTCGGCCTGCGCGGCCTGGTGCTCGAGGATATCGAGCGCATCGAGGTGCTGCGCGGGTCGAACTCGGCCTCGTTCGGCGCCAACGCCTTCCTCGGCGTGGTCAATATCGTGACGCGCAATGCCGCGGATACCCACGGCGCGATGGTGTCCGCCACGGCGGGCGACAAGGGCATCCACGACAATGTCGCGCGCATCGGCTGGGGCGACGGCAAGGCCAGCTTCCGCGTCACCGCCGCACGCCGCGCCGACCGCGGCTTCAACAACGCCTACGACGACAGCCATGTCTCGCGCCTGCAGTTCCGCGCCGACCTGATGCCCACCGCCAGTGACGATGTCATGATCCAGATCGGCGCCGGCGAGATCTCGCGCGGTGAAGGCGTGGGCACCGCCGGCAATGCCTTTCGTACCTCGACCAATGCCGACGCCCATGTCTTGCTGCGCTGGCAGCGGCAGTTGACGCCGGACCAGCAGTTCGAGCTGCGCTTCGTCCATGAGCGCGAATCCCCCAGGGACACGTTCATCGCCACGGCCGGTCCGATATCGGCCGTCGTGGATACGAGCGGGCAGGGCCAGCGCACGGAACTCGGCCTGCAGCATTCCTTGCGGCTCGATGACGCCTTGCGTGTCGTCTGGGGCGGCGAGTGGCGCTACGAGACCGCAAAGTCGAAGCCCGTGTACTTCGATCCGGAGACGATCTCGCTGCATCAGTGGCGCGCATTCGGCAATCTCGAATGGCGGCCTCACCATCAGTGGCTGTTCCAGGCCGGCGGCATGTACGAAGGCCACAGTTATACCGGCGGCACCTTCTCGCCGCGGCTGACGGCGAATTTCCATGTGCTGCCCGACCACACGCTGCGCGCCGGTGTCACCAAGTCGCAGCGCGCACCGACCTTTTACGAGTTGCGCGGCGACAGCCGCCTGTATTTCACCACCGCGCCGACGACGCAGGTCGCATGGACCTTCCTTGCCTCCGGCAACGTCAAGCCCGAGACCTTGATCACCAACGAGCTGGGCTACCTGGGGCGATTCCGCCAGATCAATCTCTCGGTCGATGCGCGGGCATTTGTCGAACGCATGAACAATCGTGTCTGGTTCTCGGCGCGCACGGTAGGGGCCTTTGCCCCCAACGATGCGGTCAATCGCCCGGGGCCGCGCATTCACGGCTTCGAGTATCAGTTCGACTGGCGCCCTTTCCTGGGCACCCGGCTGATGCTGGCCGAGGCGCATACCCGCATAGCGTCGGGCGACCCGGCGGAGGAGCGCGAGGGCCCGGATCGGAACACGTCCGTCACCTGGCTGCAGCGGCTGCCGGGTGAAATGGAGTTCAGCGCGATCTCCACCGCCACCACCCCCTTCAAGTGGGCGGGCGGCGGCGACCTGATCAATACGCCGCGCCGGCTCGATGTGCGCCTCGGCAAGCCGTTCACGCTCGGCGCGACCCGCGGCGAGGCGAGTGTGACGGTACAGGCGATCAACGGCGGCTACCAGGTCTACAAGCTCAACCAGCGTTTCGACCGTCGCGCATTCGCGACCCTGCGGCTGGATTTCTGAGCCATGCGGCGCCGGTTTCTTGCAACTCTCGCCACCGCTTGCCTATGTCTAATGACATATGGGTCGGCGTCCGCGGCGGGAGCGGTCCCGGTTTGGGTCGCCCTGTCCGAAACGGGTGGCGCGCACGCAGAGGCGGCGGAGGCCTTGCGCGCAGAAGTCGATCAGGCGCAGCCCGGACGCATCGAATGGCGTGTCGCGCATTGGAGCCAGTTCGCCAGTTCGGTGCCGGAGCCGCACTGGGTCGTCGCCGTCGGCACCGCTGCGCAACGCGGCATGCAGGATTTGTTCGCCGGCGACAGCACGCCGCCGCCCTTGCTGGCGATCCTGGTACCGCGTCTCGCCTTCGAGCGGATTGCCGAGCCGGCGCGCGTGCGCAACGGCTCGTTGTCGGCGGTATTTCTCGACCAGCCGCCGGCGCGCCAGTTGGATCTGATCCGGCTGGCGCTGCCCGCCGTGCGCAATGTCGGGATACTCGTCAGTGCGGAATCGAAAGCGCACGGCGCGGGGCTGGACAAGGCGGCCAGGGAGCGCGGCATGCGTCTGGCAATGACGCAGGTGGGGCAGGAGGGCTTGTTCCCGGCCCTGCAGTCGCTGCTGGCCGAAGTCGAGGTGCTGCTTGCACTGCCCGATCCCGCCGTCTTCAACAGCCAGACGGCCGCCAACATTCTGACTGCGGCATATCGTCGACAAGTGCCGCTGGTCGGCTTTTCTCCCGCCTATGCCAAGGCCGGTGCGCTGCTGGCCTTGTATTCGACACCGGCCCAGGTGGGCTTGCGCGGCGGTGAGGTCCTGCGCCAGGCACTGGCGGGCAGGACTCTGCCGCCGCCGCAGTGGCCGCGCGAGTTTGCCGTGACGGTCAATCAGGATGTGGCGCACTCCCTGGGATTCGCACTGGACCAGTCGCAGCTCGGCGAGCAATTGCGGCAAAGGGAGCGGCCATGAAAATGACCCTGCGCAAGCGCATGCTGCTGGTGGCCCTGTTGCCGGCGACGCTGGTGGCGGTACTGCTGACCGTCGTTTTCCTGTTCCATGCGATCGACAATCTCGAACAGGGGCTGCGCACCCGGGGCGCGGCGATTTCGCGGCAAATGGCCACGGCCGCCGAATACGGCATCTTTTCCGGGCAGCGTGCCGGCCTCTCGCTGCTGACCGAGTCGACGCTGCGCATCGATCCCGATGTGCGCGGCGCCGCGATCGTCCATGAACAGGGCGCCATCATGGCGCGCAGCGGCGAGTTGAATCCCGGCGCCTGGCCCGGCCTCGAGCGGATCGAAGGCCGCCGCCTGGGACAGGACGTGTTGCTGTTCGTCGAGCCGGTGATGCGCCGGAGCGTGCCGGTGGATGATATCTATGCCGGCACGGACGCCCGGCCCGAAGCGGAGTCGAAAGTTATCGGCCATGTCGTCGTCGAGTTGTCCCTGCAGCAGGTGGCGGGCAAGAGCGAGCGGCTGATTGCCGCCGGCGTGGTGATCGCCATGCTCGGCGCCATGCTCGGCGGCTGGCTGGCGCAACGCATCGCGCGCGCGGTGACCGATCCCCTGCTGGAAGCGAACGAGGTAGTCGCCCGCATCGGCAAGGGCGATCTGGCGGCGCGCATGGCAGCGGAGTCGGCGGGCCCCTTGCAGCCTCTGGCGGCAGGCATCAACGACATGGTCCAGCGCATCGGCGTGACGCAGGAGGACCTGCGTGCGCGGGTGGCCGAGGCGACGCGTGACCTGATGCGGGAGAAGGAAGCCGCAGAGCACGCCACCATCGCCAAGTCGCACTTCCTTGCCGCGGCCAGCCACGACCTGCGCCAGCCGTTGCATGCGCTCGGGCTTTTCGTCTCGGGGCTGGCGCAGTCGGATGTGGCCAGGTATGAGCCGAGGCTGGTCGCGCATATCCAGTCGGCGGTGGATACGCTGCAGAACCTGCTGGACGCCATTCTCGACATTTCGCGGCTGGACGGCGGCAACATCGTTCCCGAGATCGGCAGTTTTCCGCTCGGCGCCGTACTGGACCGGCTGACCCGCGATCTTTCGCTGCTGGCCGAGCAAAAGGGCCTGCAGCTCAAGGTGAGGCCGGCGCAGGTCTGGGTGCACAGCGACCCGAAGATCGTCGAGCGCATCCTGCTCAACCTGGTCGGCAATGCCTTGCGCTACACCCAGGCCGGCGGCGTGCTGGTGAGCTGCCGTCACAGGCGCAACACGGTGCTGGTCGAAGTCTGGGATACCGGCGAAGGAATTCCGGAACACGCGCGTGACGAGATTTTCGAGGACTACGTGCAACTGGGGAACCCCGAGCGCGATCGCGACAAGGGGCTCGGGCTAGGGCTGGCGATTTGTCGTCGCCTCGCCGACCTGCTGGGGATTCAGCTGGGTGTCCGTTCGCGGCGGGGGCGAGGTTCGGTGTTCTGGATCGAGCTGCCCGTGGCGCAAGAGGAGGCGCGGCGCGAAGCAGTGGCGGCCGAGGTTCCGCAAGCCCAGCAAGCGGTCGATGCCGCCCGGATCGCGGGAACCGTGCTGGTGGTGGAAGGCGACGCGCTGGTGCGCGCGGGCATGGAGCAGGCGATCGTCGGCTGGGGAGGCAGCGTGATGCTGGCGGCCACGCGCGAGGAAGCCTTGCACCGCTGCCGCGAGAGCGCCCATCCGCCCGATCTGACGATCTGCAATCTGCGCCTGCCGGGCACGGTGGGCGGCATCGAACTGGTGCAGGAACTGCAGCGCGAGTTCGGGAAGATGGCCGTGCTGCTGGTCAGCGCCGATGTCAGCGAAGAGGCCCAGGTCGCAGCGCGCGGCGCCGGTTTCGCGCTGCTCAAGGAACCGGTGCCGCCGGGTCGCCTGCGCGCTGCCTTGCGGCACTTGCTCGAGGTGCGGTCCTAGCGTCCCACGCGGCGAGTCCGGCAGGATCCGGGAAAGATCCGGTCTTTATGCGCGCGGCCGATGCGGCTACTGCCCGGGAGTATCGCCCGGCAGGACATTTTTCGGCCTCGCGCGATATTCCTCCACGACGATGGCCTCACCCTCGATCACCTGGCCGTCGGAGGATTGCTCCCGCATTGCCCGGCGGAGCTTCCGCGTCTTCCACATCAAGTAGGTCCAGACCGCCAGACCGAGCACAGCCATGGCCGCAAACACCACGACGGAGAACATGAATCCCAGGATCAGCAGGATTCCGGCGGTGAGCAGCGCAAGCAGGTTTCTAATCACGTCGATTCAGGGGATTCCGGTTGTCGGTGCGGGACACTCGTTCGCTGGTTGCAGAGTCGATGCGGCGATGCCGGCGGCTGATTCCGATGACTGCCGTGTCCGTACGATACCGCGGAACCCCGGCCGCCGGTCGATTTCACGAAGGCCGTCGCAAGGGCTCAGCGACCCAGCCGCTTGCAGAGCTCCAATGTAAGCCCCGCCTGGTTCATGGAATAGAAGTGCAGGCCCGGCGCGCCGCGCTCGAGCAGGCGCTGGCAAAGCTCGGTCACCACATCGAGGCCGAAGGCGCGGATCGAGTCCGCGTCGTCGCCGAAGCTCTCGAACTTGCGCCGCATCCAGCGCGGGATCTCGGCCCCGCAGGCATCGGAAAAACGCGCCAGCTTGGAAAAGCTGGCGATCGGCATCACGCCCGGCACGATCGGCACGGCGACGCCGAGCGCCCGGGCCTCGCCGACGAAATGCTCGTAGGCATCCGCATTGTAGAAATACTGGGTGATGGCAGAGCTGGCGCCGGCATCGACCTTGCGCTTGAAGTTCAGCAGGTCTTCGCGCGGGCTCTTGGCCTGCGGATGCCATTCCGGGTAGGCCGCCACCTCGATGTGGAAGCGGTCGCCGGTCTCGGCGCGGATGAAGGCCACCAGCTCGTTGGCGTAGCGGAACTCGCCGGCATCGGCCATGCCCGAGGGCAAGTCGCCGCGCAGGGCGACGATGCGGCGGATGCCGCGCTCGATGAAAATGGCCAGCATCTCGCGGATGCCCTCGCGCGTCGAACCGATGCAGGAGATGTGCGGCGCGGCGTTGTGGCCTTCGGCGGCGATTTCCATCACCGTCGCCAGCGTACGCTCGCGCGTCGAACCGCCGGCGCCGTAGGTGACGGAAAAGAACTCGGGCTTCAGCACCGCGAGCCGGCCGCGCGTGGTGCGCAGCTTCTCCATGCCCTCGCTGGTTTGCGGCGGGAAAAACTCGATGGACAGTTCAAAAGTCATTCTGGTTTCCTGAATGCGTGTCGTCTGCTGCGTTCATGAACGGGGCGAGTTCAGCAGCAGTTGCGTCAGCGCCCAGGAGATCAGGCTGTACACCACCGAGCCGAAAATTCCGGACCAGATTCCGCCCACCACGAAGCCCTCGATCAGCCATGCCGCCAGCAGGAACATGAGGCCGTTGATGACGAAGATGAACAGCCCCAGCGTCAGCAGCGTGACCGGCAGCGTCAGCAACAGCAGCACGGGCCGGACCACGGCGTTGATCAGCCCCAGCACCACCGCCACCGCCAGTGCCGTCCAGAAACTTGCGACGTGAATCGAAGGCAGCAGGTAAGGCAGCGCCAGCAGGGCGAGGGCGTTGATCAGCCAGACAGCGAGCAGGCGCATGACAGTCTCCTTGCGGTGGGCGGGGCGATTGTGCGGCTCAGTACCTGCTTAGTACCTGTATTGATCGGCCTTGTACGGGCCGTTCTTCGGCACGCCGATGTAGGCGGCCTGCTCGTCTGTCAGTTCCGACAGCTGCGCGTTCAGCTTCTTCAACTGCAGGCGCGCCACTTTCTCGTCGAGGTGCTTGGGCAGGGTGTAGACGCCCACCGGGTAGTCGGCGTTGCGCGTGAACAGCTCGATCTGCGCAATGGTCTGGTTGGCGAACGACGAGGACATCACGTAGCTCGGATGCCCCGTGCCGCAACCGAGGTTGACCAGGCGGCCCTTGGCCAGCAGGATGATCCGCTTGCCGTCGGGGAAGATCACGTGGTCGACCTGCGGCTTGATTTCCTCCCACTTGTACTTCTCGAGCGAGGCGACGTTGATCTCGGAATCGAAGTGGCCGATGTTGCAGACGATGGCCTGGTCCTTCATCTTCGCCATGTGGTCGTGGTCGATCACATGCACGTTGCCGGTGCAGGTGACGAAAATGTCGGCCTTGTCGGCGGCGTAGTCCATGGTCACGACGCGGTAGCCTTCCATCGCCGCCTGCAGCGCGCAGATCGGGTCGATCTCGGTCACCCACACTTGCGCCGACAGCGCGCGCATGGCTTGGGCCGAGCCCTTGCCGACGTCTCCGTAGCCGGCGATCAGCGCCACCTTGCCGGCGATCATGACGTCGGTGGCGCGCTTGATGCCGTCCACCAGCGATTCGCGGCAGCCGTAGAGGTTGTCGAACTTCGACTTGGTCACCGAATCATTGACGTTGATCGCAGGGATCTTCAGTTCGCCGCGCTCGTGCATCTGGTACAGGCGGTGCACGCCGGTGGTGGTTTCTTCCGTCACGCCCTTGATCTTCGCCAGGCGGGTCGAGTACCAGGTCTTGTCCTTGGCGAGCTTGGCCTTGATGCTGGCGAACAGCACCGTGGCTTCCTCGCTGTCCGGCTTGTCCAGCACCGAGATGTCCTTCTCGGCGCGGCTGCCCAGGTGCAGCAGCAGGGTGGCGTCGCCGCCGTCGTCGAGGATCATGTTGCTGTAGCCGCCGTCCGGCCACTCGAAAATGCGGTGGGTGTAATCCCAGTAGTCGACCAGCGACTCGCCCTTCACGGCGAACACGGCCACGCCGTCGGCGGCAATGGCGGCAGCGGCATGGTCCTGGGTCGAGAAGATGTTGCAGGAGGCCCAGCGCACTTCGGCGCCCAGCGCGGTCAGCGTCTCGATCAGCACCGCGGTCTGGATCGTCATGTGCAGGCTGCCGGTGATGCGCGCGCCCTTGAGCGGCTGGCTCCTGGCGAATTCCTCGCGGATGGCCATCAGGCCAGGCATCTCGGTTTCGGCGATGCGGATTTCCTTGCGGCCCCAGTCGGCCAGGCCAAGGTCGGCGATTACGTAATCTTTTTTGTCAGTCACAGCGTTCATGAAAGCTCCTTGAACTGTGACCGGGAGGGAGGCGAACTCACCCTGCCCGGTACGGGTTAGGTGAGCGCAGTTTGAAAATTGTCCGAGCCTGGGGGGTAAGTGGAAACTACCCTTGCAGCGCTCCTCGGAAGCCAAGCATTATATCTATTTCCGGCAATTGCGTTGCGCACTGCCGCAATTCCATCTATAATCGCCGTTCTCTGACGCGGGGTGGAGCAGTCTGGCAGCTCGTCGGGCTCATAACCCGAAGGTCGCAGGTTCAAATCCTGCCCCCGCAACCAACAAAAGTTAATAAGGCCAATCACTTAGCGGTGGTTGGCCTTATTGCTTTCCGGGTGCCGGAAGTCGTTGGCCCATCGTTGGCCCATTCTTGGCCCATCGTTGGCCCACATTTCCGATTGGCAAAATCCGCGATCTGCCCATTTGACCTTCGGGCAACTGGCCCATGGGCCAATGCCAAGAAATTTGCCATTGAATAGGGGTCTTTCGACGGAAAAAGGCTCCCTAAGACTGGTATGGCATACGTACGCGGTAGTTCTACGCCTTCTTGACGCGCTTCGCTGGTCCAGATCCCTTGTTTGCCGCGGGTAAGTTGGCCTCGAGTATCTCGCGGATTACCTCAGATCGATTCGGGATGCGGCCAAGAGAGGGCTGCATCGCAATCCTTCGCTGATCGATCGCCTCGATCAGCTCGGGGGTCAGTCTCACATTCACCTGCATGCGGTCCATATATTGATTCCTCCCGTCGCGAGCAATTCGATCAGTATATGCCTGCGTCTAGCCGCGACGCAAAATAAATGTCTAAAAATGGGCTTGCGCACTTGAATTTCTCCTGTAGCTTGTATCTTGTCTAGCAAATAGACATTAACCAAGGAGAAGTCAAATGGCAACAAAAGAGTACCTGACCACCGAAGAGCTGTCGCAGCGTTTGAAGTACGACGTACGCACCATTCGGGAGCGCCTGAAGGACAGCGTGCTCCTCGAGGGCAAGCATTACATCCGTCCGTTCGGAGGCCGCAAGATTCTGTTCATCTGGGAACAGATTGAGGCCGACATGGGCATGGCCTCCAGTGGGTCGTATGGAATTCCGATGGCCAATGGAGGCGTCTGTCATGGCTAAAGTACGCAAGCTCGCTGCAACTGGGAACTTGTTTATAGATTTTCGCTTTAGAGGAAAGCGCTGCCGCGAATACACGGCTTTGCCGGACAACCCGGCAAACGTCAAGAAACTGGAGAAACTGGCGAGCCAGATCGAGGCCGACATCAAGGCCGGCGTCTTCGACTACGCCAAGTATTTTCCCGGCAGCAAACTAGCCGCTCATTTTGCGACCCCAACGGCCAGTCCCATCGCCGCGGCGCTGAACGGGGGTTCCTTTGCACCGCCAATTCCCGCAGCGGCAGTTGGTATCACGGTAGAGGCGCCGACCCTTCCCACCTTCAACGCCTTTGCCGACATCTGGGTGGCCGAGAACGAAGTCGCCTGGCGGCGCAGTCACCGTCGCACGGTGATGGACATTCTCAACGGTCACCTGCGCCCGGTGTTCGGGGAGAAGGGGGTCGGCGACATCACCAAAGCTGACATCCTGGCCTTTCGCTCTCAACTCGCCAAAGTACCCGGGCGAAAGGCTGAAACCCTGTCTGCCAAACGCATCAACGCCGTGCTGGCGCCGCTGCGCCAAATCCTTAACGAAGCCGCCGACCGCCATGAATTTACCACGGCCTTTCGCAACATCAAGCCGCTCAAGGTCCCCCGCTCCGACATCACGCCGTTCAGTCTCGAGGAGGTGCAGCAGATCCTAACTGCCGTACGCGCCGACTTCCACGACTACTACACCGTGCGCTTCTTTACCGGCATGCGCACCGGCGAGATCGATGGACTGAAGTGGAAATACATCGACTTCGAGCGTCGCCTGATCCTGGTGCGCGAAACCATCGTCGATGGCGAGGAGGACACCACCAAGACCGACGGCAGCCAGCGCGACATTCAGATGAACGAAGCGGTGTATCAGGCCATGCTGCGTCAGGAGAAGGCCACCCGCAAGCTCAGTAAGTTTGTCTTCTGCAACCGCGAAGGCAAGCCGCTTGATCACGTCAATGTCACCAAGCGTGTTTGGTACCCGTTGCTGCGCCATCTGGGTCTCACATTGCGCCGTCCCTACCAGACCCGCCATACGGCGGCCACCCTGTGGCTCGGCTCCGGCGAGAACCCGCAGTGGATTGCGCGCCAGATGGGCCATAGCTCGACCGAGATGCTGTTCAAGGTCTACGCCCGCTTCGTGCCCAACCTGACGCGTCAGGACGGCTCGGCCTTTGAGCGTCTCCTGCTGCAAAGCGGCACCGTCGTCGCGCCTCCCGTCGCAGAACCGGCGACCTCGGCCACCCCAATTCCGCCTGCCGCGCTGATCCCGGCGGCAGCCACTCCCGCATAGATAAAGGAACCCACATGAAACTCCCTGAAAAATCCAGCCATTCCCTGATTGCCCGCCTCGGCCCCGACGAGCGAGTCGAGGGCTGCTACCGCTTCCAGTCCCTCGCGCGCCGTTGCAATGCCGACGGCTTCGAGGTGTGGCACGTGCGCCTTGCTGACCGCAGCGGCGTGATCGATACCTACCGGCCGTGCGACGGGTGTGACATCGTCTATCGGCCGGACCTGGATGCCCTGGTCCATGTCGCGTTCCGCACGCGCCGCTTCAAGGACAGGCTGGTGGCTGACCTGATCGAATTCGACGCCATGAACGTTGTTACCGATCCGGCCTGTGCGCTGGACCGGCTTCCGCGTCCGCTGGCGCAGTCCCCGGAGGTGCTGGACACGCTGGTGGAGCTCATTCATGGCCTGCGCAATGGCGAGCTGCGGCAGGCGCTCGACCAGGTCCTGGTCGATGACCGGCTGATGCTGAATCTGATCAGCCGGCCGGACGACCTGCTCGAGCGCACCGTCGATGCGGCCAACCTCATCGAGCAGGAGATGCGCTATTTCGGCTGGGTGGAGCAGGAAACGGCGATCGTGGCCTGCCTGCTGCATTCGATGGGCGAGCTGATCGTGCGTGATGAGTATTACCTGAAGGAAGAGCAGCACCTGGAGAAGCCGCGGGCGGCCCTGACGCTGAAGCGGTGTGAGCCGGCACTGGCGAGCCTGGAGCAAACGAGGCCGACGGAGGGGGACTGGCTGCGGCAGGTCCTGACGGTCGGATGCGCCGGGGTCAAGGATCTGGTTCCGCTGGCGATTGCGGTGGCGATGATCCGCGTGGAGCGGCAGGCCGCGGCAATGCCACGGCGACACTTGCGGGTCGTTCGGTCTCGTGGGTATGAGCACGGGGAGTTCGGAGCATGAGTTACTTCACGGCGTCCCCTTCCTTCTGGAATCTCTTCGGCGTGATGCTGGGCATTCTGCTCGCCGTTCTGTTGCTCGTCCTGCCGGTGCTGCTGCTGACGCGTCGCTGGCTGTGGGCCAGGAAGTCGCCCGCGTTTGGGGAGATTGTCATCAAGTCGGAAACGACGGTTGCCCTTTATCCCGGCATCGACCCGCTCGACTACGCTACCCCGGCCGAGCGGGAAGCCGCGCTGGATCGGTTGAGCCGGATGCCGCAGTTTCGCCTGCTGACGGATGGCACCCTGGTCGAGTGGGGCAGCGGCGCACGCGTGACCCCCTGCGACTGCTCATTGCCTCCGGTACCGCATCTGATGATCTCCTGGGGTCCGAAGCGGAAGCAGGGGATCGTGACGAAGAGCGGGTTGGCACACTATGTCAGCTATCAGGAACGGGTGGCGGCCGTGCTGTTTGCCGGTCCGCTTGATCCAAGCCGCTCGTCTAGCCAGAAGCCGCTCTGACGTGATCCTCTGCACAGTAATACCCGACAGATCGATGCGACGAACGAAGCGCTGGACCTCTCTTGCTGACCCGTTGTTGTTCGCCGCTAAGTACTCCGCGTGGGGCAATTGTTCGGCCTTTGCCGCCATTCGCCACATGCCGGCAGTATGACCGCAATGTGTCGAGTAACCGTCATTGAAGCCTGAGCTACTCCGAACGATGCTTTAATCTTTACACTAGGTCAGGATCGTGTTCATTGCTGTTGGTAGCGCAGTCCAAGGTTAAATGGCAACTATCCGAGTAGAGCAATCACCAGATACGCACACTCGCGAACAGCAAGTCGGCCAAAGCTACCATTAGCCTTCAGGTCGTTTCGTCGGTGCGATCAAAATGGGAAATATTTTTCTAAGAACTTGGTTGGCCAGTTCATATCTTGAGTTCTAAACGCGACAATTACTTGTCGCCGTACTTTCGCATCACGAACGTAAAGTATTCGAGCTCCGTTTTCAGCAGACCAACCAGGCTAATTATCGAGTCATCGACATGGCTGTGTACTCCTGGCTCCTGAAGCAAGACTGTCATGGTTATGCGAGGCGGTTCGTCAGGTTTGATAGTCGCCTTGACTAGACGCGAACGCTTATTTATCGCATTGACCGCCTTGAACGCCAGTACAACCTCCCGATCCGATTTCGTTGGCAAAACAAATTTCGCTTCCACGACCAGACAATCAGAAAATGGATCGACATCTGAAGAATCGAATTCAACTCGACAAGGCACATCGCTCAGCTTGAATGTTATGAATTGTGAGTCCAAGTCTAGGTGTACATCACTAAACTCATGTTCAGTCATTGTCCCTTCTAATATCGACAGCAGAAGACAACGGTGTTCGGCGATTGCTTCCTCCACTGACTGCTCATCATCCTGACTCGCATTTCTGCCTTCCGCGGCAAATATGTCCGAAAATAAGCTGCGGGGTTTTACATCAGTCTGTTCGTCCAACGCTGACTCGCCATATAGGAGTGCATTCATAGCTTCTTTCATGGCGTCTCTCGCTTCGCCATTTGATACTGGAGCGGATGTGCATGTATCTAGCACACCCATGACATCCTTCATTGCCTTAGTCGGATATGGGGTCGTCAGTCCATTCGCCAGCCAAGCGCTCGCCGAGCTTTTACCCCAGACACCTAGGAGGAACGGCAGAAGCAGACTGGGATCACGCTCATAATCGAAGTTACCCGGACCCAGCGCCATGATGACTTTAGAGTTTCCCGTCTCGTCGAGAGTCGGATAGAACCGCTCCAAAACAACCGCGTACCCTAAGGCAGCCAACCCTGTTTTTCTTCTCAGTTGAAGCTGAACGGCAAGCTCTTCTGCGACGCCCAGAAGAAAATAACTGAGCGTCTGTTGTGCTAGCGGCGTCGCTATAGGTAGCCAGGCATCGAGGTGTAAGGCAGCACTCGACTCTCTTAGTAGCCTACGCAACACGTCAATAATTGTTGCGTGACTCTCGGAGACAGGTAGCTCCAGCTCTGCAAAAATGGCTTCGGCGGCTTGCTCATTTGTTTCAATACCTATTTGGTCTACCAAGCTCCCCGTCATTGCTGATGGATTGTTAGCCGCCACTTGTTTCGGGTTCGTATTCGTCATCCCGTGCTCCATTGTTTGATCGATGTATAAGAGAGGGAAGCTAGAGGTCGGTCCTATAGAGTGGTATGGCGGTTCCCGCGACCATGGCATTAAACTAGGCAGATCACAACCTACAAACAGACCGCGCCGAAAGATACTCCTTACTAAGGAATAGTTGAGACTTGGGTCGCCCTTCGAAGTCTAAGCGCAATTGGGCCACTTCCTTGAGGAGTTCAAATGGAAATCTCCAAATTGAGCCTTAGGAAGGCGGCGGCAATCAGAAGTACGACCAACAACGAAGGAAATGAAGGACCACTATGGCCAAAGCGCTTCCATAGGCTATCCGGCAGCTTTCTGAGTGGCGGAGCGCATGGAGCGTCAGCTACTGTGAAAGTGTGACGGTCCGGTTGCGTTAAGGGTTGTGCGACGCCTGCCCCTACCTTTATCGTTTCCCGCACGTCAGCACGCTAAGGCAGGCATCCCACATCCCTTAACAAGAGCAGTCTGTCGGGATTGCGGGCTATGTGTTCGCTTCAATGCTGATTGCAGCCATTCAATCCGGCATATACGAGCGACGACGTAAGATCCGAGGCCGACGCAGAACTAGCATCCACACTCAATGGCGTATATTCGCCAGCCATAGTTAATGACTCCTACAAAGGGTTGCCAAATGCCAGATGGAACGGGTGAAGAGGCGGTCGCGCTGCAGCGATTTAGTGATGAGGAGGTGCAGGAAGCACACTTCCGCCTGGAAGCAGCGACAGAGGGCACCGAGCCTGCACGAAAGCTCTTCCTTCGAACGTATAGACTCGCCAACCCTCAGACTAGGACTTGGCATGCAATGCCTGAGGAAGACTGGCCGCTGCTGGCAACCATCCTTCCGAACAGAATTATCATGCGGCCGATCCATGTGAATCCGTACGCACAGCGCTACCTGAGGCCAAAAAACGGACGTTTCGCTACGGTTATCTACGTCGATGACGAAAGCGAGGAGTTGCTAGATGACGCTGAAGCTACGGCGTTGCGCATTGAATCACGCTTAGCCTGGAGCCTCTTTGACCTTCCCAGGAATGGCCTCGGTCTGAACAGAGATCTTGACCCAGTGTGGCAAGGCCTATCGCGGATTCAGCATGCCGAGGTCCTTGTGATCAGCCGGCACCCGGAAATGCACGCTAAAGACGGCGTGGTTTCGATTAGCACTCAGGAAGTCGACAGGCTGCGCCGTGCCTTCAATCGAGTCACGAGGAACGGCCGTAAGCTTATCCGTCAAACAAAGCAAGGTATTGTGCACGACGACGTGCTAACAAGGCTTGATCCCGAACGATTCCGACGAGTCGTGCAGGTGACCCCGCCCTTGGTCGAGATTCG
>Ga0208753_100020_pt1 | contig 87868 bp, 84 predicted proteins | sample LakWasMet37_LOW7_2_FD_183877 | JGI IMG/M metagenome (GOLD analysis project Ga0208753, IMG submission 183877) | Freshwater sediment methanotrophic microbial communities from Lake Washington under simulated oxygen tension - Sediment Metagenome... | ecosystem: Environmental > Aquatic > Freshwater >... | reverse complement strand
TGCCGATGGCTTCGCCGTCGCGCAGTTCCAGCGTGGCCAGCGGCGCGCCGCCGACTCCCTGCGGCCGCGGGTGCTGGATGCCGATGCGCCAGGATGTGCCGGCCGCATCGCGCGTGCCCAGTGCCATGACGTTGCCGCCGATGTTGATCAGGGCGTTGGCGACGCCGTCCTGCTTGAGCGAGGCCGCCGCGCGATCGAGCGCGACGCCCTTCAGATAGCCGCCGAAGTCGATGGCGACGCTCCTGTTGCGGCTGCTGACGCGATTGCCGTCCACGCGCAGGTCGGCGATCGAGGGATGCTGCGCCACCAGCGCCTTGACCGCGGCGATATCGGGCAGGCGCGGCTGGATGTCGTCGGTATGAAAGCCCCACAGCGCGATCAGGCGGCCTATGCCGGGATCGAACAAATGGTCGCCCGCGGCGGCGACGGCCTGTGCCTCGCGGATGTAGCCGGCGAACTCGGCCGTGACTTCCTGCGGGCGCCCGGCGGCGATCGCGTCATTCAGCGCCGACAGCTCGGAAGGCTGCCAGGCGTGGTAAGTGCGATGCAGCCGGTCGAATTCCTGCAGCACGCGACTGCCCGCGGCGCGCGCCTGCGCTTCGGGCACGCCCGCGATCAGCAGTTCGACGCGGGTGCCGAAGACGTAGGACTCCTGCCGCCAGGGCGCCGGCTGCCCGCAGCCTGCGAGCAGCCATGCCGCGGCGAGCAGGGTCAGGAGCCGGAGGACGTTCGGCACTCCCTTTCCAGGGCGTCGATGGCCATTGCGGCCACGTCGAATTTCATCTGCTGGGTGATCTCGACGAAGCAGGTCGGGCTGGTGACATTGATCTCGGTGAGGCAGTCGCCGATCACGTCGAGGCCGACGATCAGGAGGCCGCGCGCCCAGAGAGTCGGCGCCAGCGCCTCGGCGATTTCGCGGTCGCGGCCGAGCAGCGGCCGCGCCACGCCCTTGCCGCCGGCGGCGAGGTTGCCGCGCGATTCGCCGGGCTTGGGAATGCGCGCCAGGCAGTATGGCACCGGCTCGCCGGCGATCAGCAGGATGCGCTTGTCGCCCTGGGCGATGGCCGGCAGGTAGCGCTGGGCCATGATGCTGCGCGCGCCGAAGTGCGTCAGGGTTTCGACGATGACGTTGCGATTGCTGTCGTCCTTCAGGACGCGGAAGATGCTGCTGCCGCCCATGCCGTCGAGCGGCTTGAGGATCACGTCGCCCAGCTCGTCGATGAAGGCGTGGATGTCGACCGGATCGCGGGCGATCAGCGTGGTCGGCGTGTATTGCGGGAATTCGGTGATCGCCACCTTCTCCGAATGGTCGCGGATCGCCCGCGGCCGGTTCCAGATCCGCGCGCCCTCGGCCTCGGCGCGTTCCAGCAGCCAGGTGGCGGTGATGTACTCGAAATCGAAGGGCGGGTCCTGGCGCATCAGCACGGCATCGTAGGCAGTCAGCGGCGCCAGCACCTCCTCCACTACGGCGAACCAGGGCTCGTCCTGCGCGGTAAGGGCAAGCTTCTGCGCGCGCGCGGCGACGCAGGCATCGCTCCATGTCAGGGCAGGGCGGTGGATGGCCCAGACCTCGTGGCCGCGCCTCGCCGCCGTGCGCATCATCGCCACGCTCGAATCCTTGTAGGCCTTGAGGCTTTCGAGGGGGTCGAGAATGAACGCGAATTTCATGATCTACTCTTGCGGCGCGGCGCGCTCGAGCTCGAGCGAAGCGGCCAGCATCGCCAGCCTCGCCACGACGCCATAGGCATAGAAGCGGTTGGGCGGCGCGTCGGGGTCGAGCTGGGCGTCGGGCAGGGTGCAGCCGGTCTGGAAGGCCAGCGGCTTGAAGGTCATGCCGGGCGCATTGAGGTTCTCGTCGATGCCGCGCGCCGTGTTGACGCGGTAGAAGCCGCCGACCACGTAGCGGTCGATCATGTACACCACCGGCTCGGCGGTGCCTTCGTCGACCCGCTCGAAAGTCGGCACGCCCTCCTGGATGATCACCTCGGTCACCGCCATGCCTTCCTTGATCACCGCCATCTTGTTGCGCTGCTTGCGGTTGAGGTTCTTCACCTCGCTGGCGTCCTTCACCGTCATGATGCCCATGCCGTAGGTGCCGGCGTCGGCCTTGACGATGACGAAGGGCTCGGACTCGATGCCGTATTCCTTGTACTTGGCGCGCATGCGGTAGAGCAGCGTGTCGATGTTGGCGGCGAGGCACTCTTCGCCGGAACGCTCGTGGAAGTTCACCTTGCCGCAAACCTCGAACTCCGGATTGATCAGCCAGGGGTCGATGCCGAGCTCCGCGGCGAAGGCCAGCGCGACTTCCTGATAGGCGGCGAAATGCTGCGACTTGCGCCGCACGTGCCAGCCGGCCCACAGCGGCGGAATCAGGAACTGCTCGTCGATGTTCTGCAGCAGGTCCGGCACGCCGCCCGAGAGGTCGTTGTTGAGCAGCACGGCGCAGGGGTCGAAGCCTTCGAGGCCGAGCCGGCGGCCGCCGGTGCCGATGCGCTTGAGCGGCTCGAGCACCAGCTTCTGGCCGTCGGGCAGGTCGAGCGTGGTGGGCCCGGCAATTTCGGGCAGGAGGCTGCCGATGCGCACGTTGAGGCCGGTGTGGTGCAGGATCGAGGCGAGGCGCGCCACGTTCATCAGGTAGAACTGGTTGCGCGTGTGGTTCTCCGGAATCAGCAGCAGATTGCGCGCCTCGGGGCAGATCTTCTCGATGGCCGACATTGCCGCCTGCACGCACAGCGGCAGGAAGGCCGGATTCAGGTTGTTGAAGCCGCCGGGAAACAGGTTGGTGTCGACCGGCGCCAGCTTGAAGCCGGCATTGCGCAAATCGACCGAGCTGTAGAAGGGCGGCGTGTGCTCCAGCCACTGGGTGCGCAGCCAGCGCTCGACCATGGCGTCGTTGTCGAGGATGCGCCGCTCCAGCTCGAGCAGGGGGCCGGTGAGCGCCGTTGTCAGATGAGGAACCATGGGTTGGGTAGGGGATTCGGTGAACGGTGGCCAATGGCAAAGTGTAGCAGCCCGGACTTGATCCGGCGGGTACGCCGGCCGGCAGCGGCTACTTCAACAGGGCGACGCCCTTGATCTGGGCGTGCACCGCAAGGCCCGGTTTCAGTCCGAGCGCATCGACCGATTTGCGCGTGACGCGGGCGAGGATGGCCGTGCCGCCGAGATCGAGGCTGACCACGCTCTGGCTCGGACCCGCCGCCGCGATGGCCGTGACCCGCGCCGGAAGGATGTTGATGATGCTGGTGCCCGTCTGCGCCGCCAGGGTGATGCTGACGTCGCGCGCCAGAATCCGCACCCGCACCCGTTGCCCGACGTCGCGCGCCTGCCGCGGCAGGGTCAGCCGCCCGCCGGGGAAGACCACGCTCGTCAGCTGGTAGGTTTCGTCGTGGCCGGCCACGCCGGCCTCGATCAGGGCACCCGCCGCATCCTCACCCGACAGCGGCAGATCCGTTCGCGCCATGAGGTCGAGGGTCGAACCCTGGGCGACGACCCTGCCGCCGTCGAGCACCACCATGTGATCCGCCAGGCGCGCGACTTCGTCGATGGCATGGCTGACATACAGCACCGGAATGTCGAGCGTGTCGTGCAGGCGCTCGAGGTAGGGCAGGACTTCCTGCTTGCGCGCCTGATCCAGCGCCGCCAGCGGTTCGTCCAGCAGCAGCAGGCGCGGGCTGACCACCAGCGCACGCGCGATGGCGACGCGCTGCCGCTCGCCGCCCGAAAGCCGCTCGGGCTTGCGGTCCATCAGGGGGCCGATGCCGAGCAGTTCGATGACGCCGTCGAGCGAAACCCTGCGCAATGACGAAGGAATGCGACTCAGGCCGTAATCGAGGTTGCGCCGCACGTCGAGGTGCGGAAACAGTCGCGCGTCCTGGAACACGTAGCCGAGCGGGCGCTCATGCGTCGGCACGAAGGTCTGCGCGTCCTGCCAGACCGCGTCCGCGACCGACAGGTAGCCGTCCGCCGCCCGTTCCAGCCCGGCAATCAGGCGCAGCAAGGTGGTCTTGCCCGAGCCCGACGGACCGAAGATCGCGGTCACGCCGCGCGGGGGCAGGCGGAGATCGACCTCGAGGCCGAAGCCGGGATAGCCGTGCCGGAAGCGGGCCGCGAGATCGTTCATGTGCCGGGCACCGTCGCGCGACGATTGAAGGCGTAGAGCAGGAACAGCGTGACGAAGGAAAAGCCCATCAACAGGATGGCGAGCTCGTGGGCCTGGCCGTATTCCAGGGCCTCGACGTGGTCGTAGATCTGCACCGAGACCACGCGCGTCTGCCCCGGAATGTTGCCGCCGACCATCAGCACCACGCCGAACTCGCCCACCGTGTGGGCGAAGCCGAGCACGGCGGCGGTGATGAAGCCCGGCCGCGCCAGCGGCAGGGCCACGGTGAAGAAACGGTCCCGCGGGGTCGCGCGCAAGGTCGCCGCCGCTTCCAGCAGGCCCGGGCCGATGGCGGCGAAGGCGTTCTGGATCGGCTGCACGACGAAGGGCAGGGAATACAACACCGAGGCGACGACGAGGCCGGTGAAGGTGAAGGGCAAGGTGCCGAGCCCGAGCGCCTGCGTGACCTGGCCGACGGGTCCGTGCGGCCCCATCGCCACCAGCAGGTAAAAGCCCAGCACCGAAGGCGGCAGCACGATGGGCAGGGCGACGATCGCTTCCAGCGGCGGCTTCAGCCGGGAGCGCGTATTCGCCAGCCACCAGGCGATGGGCGTGCCGATCAGCAGCAGCAGCAGCGTGACGACCGACGCCAGCTTTGCGGTCAGCAGGATGGCATCGAGATTGGCGGCGGCGAACATGGCCTGCTAGCGGTAACCGTAGGAGCGGATGATCGCCTGCGCCGGCCGCGAGCGCAGGAAGCGCAGCAGGGCGTTGGCCGCGGCATTGTCCCGGCCGGAAGCGAGGATCACTGCGTCCTGCCGGATGGGCCGGTGCATTTCGGCGGGGACGATCCAGGCCGAGCCGGCGCCGATGCGGCCGTCCTTCATGATCTGCGAGAGCGCGACGAAACCCAGCTCGGCGTTGCCGGACCCGACGAACTGATGGGTCTGCGCGATGTTCTCGCCCTGGACCAGCTTCGCCTGCAGTGTCGACGTGAGGCCCAGCTTGTCGAGAGTCTCCATCGCCGCTGCGCCATACGGCGCCAGTTTCGGATTCGCGATCGCCAGGTGCGCGAAGGCGCCGCGCGACAGCACCTCGCTCTTGGCATCGACGAAATCCGGCCGTGCCGACCACAGCGCGAGCGTCCCCACGGCATAGGTGAAACGGCTGCCGGGCTCGGCCAGGCCTTCCTGTTCCAGCTTCGCCGGCGTTTCATCGTCGGCCGACAGGAAGACATGGAAGGGCGCACCGTTCCTGATCTGGGCGTAGAACTTGCCCGTGGCCCCGAAGGAAAGCTGCGCCTTGTGTCCCGTCGCCTTCCCGAATTCGGCGACGATGGCCTTCATCGGCGCCGCGAAGTTGGAGGCCACGGCGACCTGCACCTCGTCGGCACGAACCAGCGGCGACAGAAGCAGCAGGGCCAGGGCGAAGAGCGTTCTGCGAATCATTGCGTTGCTCCCGACGGATGAAATTCGTTATGTTCAGTTGTATATATCGACGGCACAAGAAAATCCTCCGCTAGGTTTTGGCGGAGCCCGCCATCAAACGCTCGAAGGCTTTCATCTCGGGTGCCACGGCGATGGCCGCCTTGGTTTCCATGGCGCGGTAGCGCGTCAGCACATCCGCTCCGAAGGCGGTCACCCGGGCGCCGCCGCCGCCCGCACCGCCGGTCAGCGTCTCCACCAGGGGTGCGCGAAACGAGCGGTTCATGACCTCGACCAGGTTCCACGCCCGGCGATAGGACATGCCCAGTTCGCGGCCGGCGGCGGAAATCGAGCCGCTGCGGGCGATCGCCTCGAGCAGGTCGGCCTTGCCGGGGCCGATGGCGATTTCCGCGCCCAACAGGATGCGCAGTCTGGGTTTCGCTGGTTTGGACATGGCGTAGCGATACGGCCCTGTTTCGATATATACGGCGAAGCATAGCGAAACCCGGCCGCGTTGTCCAAGGGCAGTCCGGACGCTGCGCGTTAGATCAGGCCCTTGACCGCGAACTCGGCGAAGGCTTCCGGCAGCAGGGCCTGCTCGAGGCTGCGCTGCGAGAACAGGAAGCGGCCGTCGCAGACGAAGCCGAGTTCGCTCCAGTCCACGTCGTTGAGCATGGCGGTCAGCCGCGCCAGATCGGCAGCCTTGATCTTCGTCCGGTGCGGAAACAGCGCCAGCACCGAGCCGTCGTAGTTGTTGCAGGGATGGAGAAAGAATGGCTGCGGATTGCGCGTACGGCCATTGACGTAGATCCGCGGCTCGGTCGACACATGGTGGCGCCGCCCCCACTTCCACCAGTTGGATTCGTCGAAGCGGGTGACGCGGCGCGCCAGCAGGCGCTCCTTGAACTGTTCCAGATACGGCAGCGGGCCTTCGCGGTCGAGGTAGATCATGCGGCGCGTGACGCCGGTCTGCGCAGTCTTCGAGCAGACGAAGTCGGCGTTGGCGAATTCCTCGTTGCTGAAGATGTCGTCGGCGCCCGAAACCGCGCCGACCTTGACGGCGAAAACGCTGGCCAGCGGCAGGCTGTAGATGCCGCGGGTGAACATCAACTGGCCGCCGGACAGCGCCATGCGCCGCCCGTCCCGCAGGCGATGGCTGGTGTTGCCTTTTTCGAAGCGCCAGATCGCGCAATTGGGCGCGGCCCCGGCGAAGATCTTCGCGTCGCCGAGATCCTCGAAATCGGTGATGGTGCCCTGATCGTGGAGCCAGGTGTTGAGCCGCCCGGCGCCGGTGGCCTTGAGGAAGTCGCGCGGCGTGATGAGGATCAGCTCGCCGCCGGGCGCGAGGTGCCGCACGCATTTCTCGATGAAGTGCAGGTAGAGGTTGGCGTGGCCGTCCAGCAGGCTGGAACCCAGCCGCACGGCGGTTTCCGGCAGGATGTCGCGCGCCTTGACGTAGGGCGGGTTGCCGATCACTGTGGCGAACTGTTCGCTCTCCGGATAGGCGAAGAAGTCGATGTTGAGCGCGCCGGCAGGGCAGTGCGCGGCATCGAGTTCGATCGCCACGCAACCGGGAATGCGCGATGAGAATGCGCCGTCGCCGCTGGCGGGATCCAGCACGCGGCCCTTGTTTCGTTTCAGCGCGAGCATGCGCTCGACGATCGCGGGCGGCGTGAATACCTGGCCGTAGCGGGCGATGTCAAAGGTCGGCGCCGGCTCGCCCCGCGTACCCGGGCAGGCAACGGCGACGGAAGGGTCGTTCATGCGGAAACTGGTGCGGAATTCGTGCCGCGGCGCCTTTCCGGGACGCCAATGCGATGCCCCGGGCCGCGGGCCTGCGTCCTCAGAATGTCCCGATCACCCACATCGGCACGCGCAGGCCGGCATCCTTCGAATCCTGGCGCACCCATTGGCCGTCGCCGGTGTTGTCGAGCATGTAATAAGGTACGCCGTGCGGGGGCGTCACCTTGAGCATGTAGAGCTTGCCGCTCATGCGAAATTCCTCGACCTTGTCCGCGCCGCGCTTGGTGATGGTGACCTGGGGCTCCAGCGATTCGTTCAGCGTGCCCGGCGGCGGGGGCGGCGGCTCGGGAATGGGTTCCAGCTTCGGCGGCCGGGTCTGGGCGGCCACATTCAGTGCCACGGCGGAAAGCAGAACGAAGATCAGGCGGCGCATGGGATGTCCTTCAAGAATTCCTGCCAGTTTATCAAAGGTTAAGCAGCAATTCGTGCTCTTCCGGCAAGGGACCGAAACCGCGCGTCTCGTAGTGGTCGAAGATGGCCGCCACGATGCCCTCCGGTTCGTCGATGACCTGCAGCAGATTGATGTCTTCCGGATTGATCATCTTCTCGGCCACCAGGCGCTCGCGGAACCAGCCGAGCAGGCCGGCCCAGAACTCGGAACCGACCAGGATCAGCGGAATGCGCGGCGACTTCCCGGTCTGGATCAGGGTCAGGGCTTCCAGCAGTTCGTCCAGCGTGCCGAAACCGCCGGGCATCACCACGTAGGCGGCGGCGACCTTGACGAACATGTACTTGCGGGCGAAGAAGTGGCGGAAGCTTTGCGAGATGTCCTGGTAGTGATTCATCTTCTGCTCGTGCGGCAGCTGGATGTTGAGCCCGATCGACATGCTCTTGCCTTCGAAGGCGCCCTTGTTGGCCGCCTCCATGACGCCGGGGCCGCCGCCGGATATCACCGAGAAGCCGGCGTCCGAGAGCAGCCTGGCGATCTTTTCCGTGAGCAGATAGGAGCTGGAATCCCGCGCGATGCGGGCGCTGCCGAAGATCGACACCGCGGGGCGAATCGCCGCCAGGCGCTCGGTCGCCTCGACGAACTCTGACATAATGCCGAACACCCGCCAGGCTTCACGCGCACTGGTAGCGGTCTGCCGGGCAGGAGCCGCGTCAAAGAGCTTCGCTCCCTTGCCCTGACTTTTGGATATCTTGGCCTTCTCATTCATTTCGTAGCGCTCCTCCATGCCCACGCTTCTGCTCGTCGACGGCTCGTCCTATCTCTACCGCGCGTTCCACGCGCTGCCCGATCTGCGCACGACCCATGGCGAACCGACCGGCGCGATCCGCGGCGTGCTTTCCATGCTGCGCGTGCTCGAAGCCGACTATAAGGCAGATTATCGCGCCGTGGTATTCGATGCCAAGGGCAAGACCTTCCGCGACGACTGGTATCCGGAATACAAGGCGCACCGGCCCTCGATGCCGGAGGATCTGGTGGCGCAGATCGAGCCCCTGCACCAGTGCATCCGCGCCGCCGGCTGGCCGCTGCTGATGATCGACGGCGTCGAGGCCGACGACGTGATCGGCACCCTCTCGCAACAGGCCGCGGCGGCCGGCATCGACTGCGTGATCTCGACCGGCGACAAGGACCTGGCGCAGCTGGTCAACGGCCACGTCACGCTGGTCAACACCATGAACAATGAGAAGCTGGACGCGGCCGGCGTCAAGGCCAAGTTCGGCGTGCCGCCCGAGCGCATCGTCGATTTCCTGGCGCTGGTCGGCGACACCTCGGACGGCGTGCCCGGCGTGTCAAAGGTCGGGCCGAAGACCGCCGTCAAATGGCTCGACGCCTACGGTTCGCTCGACGCGATCGTCGCCCATGCCGGCGAGATCGGCGGCGCGGTCGGTGAAAACCTGAGGAAGCACCTCGACTTCCTGCCGCTCGGCGTCAAGCTCGTCACCGTGGTGCGCGACGTGCCGCTGCCGGCGCATGTGACCGACCTGACGCCGCAGGCGCCCGACAGTGAAGCACTGGCCGGGCTGTATGCGCGGCTCGAATTCAAGGGCTGGCTGCGCGAGTTGAGCGGCGAGAAGCCGGCGCCGCAGGCGCGTGACCGGAACGCCGCAGCGCCAGCGCCGACTCTTGAAACCGCCGCCCATGTCGAGCCCGACCGCAGCGGCTACGAATGCATAGTCGAGCCGTCACAACTCGACGCCTGGCTGGCCCGCCTCGACGCCGCCGAACTGGTTTCGCTCGACACCGAGACCACCGACCTCGACCCGATGGCGGCGCGGCTGGTGGGCATTTCCTTCGCCATTGCCGACGGTGATGTTGTGCATGCCGCCTACCTGCCGCTCGGCCACAGCTATGCCGGGGCGCCGGCGCAACTGCCCTTCGCCGAAACACTGGCGCGGCTCAAGCCCTGGCTTGAATCGGCGGATCACGCCAAGCTCGGCCAGCACCTCAAGTACGACCGCCACATCTTCGCCAATCACGAGGTGCAGCTGCGCGGCATCGTCGAGGACACGCTGCTGCAATCCTACGTGCTGGAATCCGACAAGCCGCACGATCTGGGATCGCTCGCGGCGCGCCATTGCGGCCTGTCGACGATCAGCTACGACGCGGTCACCGGCAAGGGCGCCAACCGCATCTCCTTCGCCCAGGTCGAGGTCGCGCGCGCGGCAGAGTACGCGGCCGAGGACGCCGACGTGACGCTGCGCGTGCATCGGGTGCTGCGCCCGCAGCTCGCCGCCGAGCCGCAACTTGAGAGCCTCTACCGCGACCTCGAGCTGCCGGTGGCCGAAGTCCTGTTCCGCATCGAACGCAACGGCGTGCTGATCGATGCGGCGACGCTGGCCCAGCAAAGCGACGAACTCGGGCGCAAGATCATGATGCTGGAAGGCGAGGCGCAGGCGCTGGCCGGCCAGCCCTTCAACCTGAATTCGCCCAAGCAACTGGCAGAGATCCTGTTCAACCAGCAGGGCCTGCCGGTGGTGAAGAAGACGCCCTCGGGCGGCCCCTCGACCGACGAGGAAGTGCTGGAAAAGCTGGCCGAGGACTATCCGCTGCCGAAGAAGATTCTCGAGCACCGCAGCCTGGCCAAGCTGAAGAACACCTACACCGACAAGCTGCCGAAGATGATCGACGCGGCCACCGGACGCGTCCATACCAGCTTCGGCCAGGCCACCGCCGTGACCGGGCGGCTGGCATCGACCGACCCCAACCTGCAAAACATCCCGATCCGCACGCCGGAGGGGCGCCGCATCCGCTCCGCCTTCGTCGCGCCGGCAAATCACCGTATCGTCAGCGCCGACTATTCGCAGATCGAACTGCGCATCATGGCCCATCTCTCGGACGATCCGCGCCTGCTCGAAGCCTTCGCCCAGGGCGAGGACGTGCATCGCGCGACGGCTGGCGAGATCTTCGGCGTGACGCCGATCGAGGTCAGCAGCGAACAGCGCCGCGCGGCCAAGGTGATCAACTTCGGCCTGATCTACGGCATGAGCGCCTTCGGCCTGGCCAAGCAGATCGGCGTGGACCGCACGGCCGCGGCGGCCTACATGGACCGCTACTTCGCCCGCTACCCGGGTGTGGCCCGCTACATGGAAGAGACCCGCGCCATCGCCCGCGACAAGGGCTATGTCGAAACCGTGTTCGGCCGCCGCCTGTGGCTGCCCGAAATCAAGTCGTCCAACGTCGGCCGCCGCCAGGGCGCCGAGCGCGCCGCGATCAATGCGCCGATGCAGGGCACCGCCGCCGACCTGATCAAGCGCGCCATGCTCGCGGTGCAGGACTGGATCGACGCGCAAGAGCTGAGGACCCTGCTGGTGCTGCAGGTGCATGACGAACTGGTGCTCGAAGTGCCGGAAGCCGAGCTCGAGGCCGTGCGCGAGATGCTGCCGAAGCTCATGGGCGGCGTCGCGAAGCTCAAGGTGCCGCTGCTGGTCGAAGTGGGAGTCGGCGCCAACTGGGACGCCGCGCACTGAGTTTAAGGCCTAACTTTCATGAAGTGATGCGGCACCCCTGATGATGGAACACGCGAAAACAAAGTTTCAGTGGAGGCTAACGCCGGCATCATCGGCGTTAAGCGCAGCGGCCGTAACTAAAGGCGAATTGAAGTCCCCCCACCCCCATCCCCGCCCTAGGGCGGGGCGACTGGCAAGCTCGCTCCGCTCGACTATCATCAGTCGCTCCGAACGGGTTGTTTCACGCTAAGCCCCTGTATACTTCGCGGTTTCCCGTTTCCCGACTCCCAGTGCAAGACAGCCGCGACCTCTACCTGCGCCTGCTCGGCCATGTGCGCCCGCACTGGAAGGGCTTCGTCCTGACGCTCGCCGCCACGGTGCTGGCGGCGGCCACCGAACCGCTGTTCCCGGCGCTGATGAAGCCCTTGCTGGACAAGGGCTTCGGCCAGGGCGGCAGCGAATGGCTGGCCTGGCTGCCGCTGGCCATCATCGGCATCTTCATCCTGCGCGGCGTGGCGGGCTTTTTTGCTTCCTACGGCATGTCCTGGGTCTCCAACCGCGTCATCACCGACCTGCGCCAGCTGATGTTCGAACGCCTGATGCGCCTGCCGGCCAGCTACTTCGACGCCCACGCCTCCTCGGTGCCGGCGACGCGCATCGCCTACGACGTGAATGGCGTCGCCGCCGCGGCGACCTCGACGCTGACCGTGCTGATCCGCGACAGCCTCTCGGTGATCGGCCTCGTCGCCTGGCTGCTGTATCTCAACTGGAAGCTGACGCTGATCAGCCTGGCCGTGATTCCGCTGATCGCCCTCATCATCCGCGGCTTTTCCGCGCGCCTGCGGCGGCTGTCGCGCGCCGCGCAGGACGGCATGGCGCAGATGAACGAAGTGCTGCAGGAATCGATTCGCGGCCACAAGGTGGTCAAGATCTTCGGCGGCGAACAGCACGCGACTTCGCGCTTTTCCAGGGTCAATAACGCGCTGCGCGGCTATGGCATGCGCCAGGCGATCGCCGCCGCAGCCGTCGCGCCGATCACCCAGATCTTCGCCTCGGTCGGCCTCGCCATCGTGGTCTACGTCGCGCTGCACCAGTCCGCCGGCAACGAAACCACGGTGGGCGGCTTCGTTTCCTTCATCACCGCGATGCTGCTGCTGCTCGCTCCCTTGAAGCACCTGGCCGACATCAATGCCCCGCTGCAGCGCGGCCTGGCCGCGGCCGAGAGTGTGTTCCGCATGCTCGACGAAGCGACCGAAGTCGACGCCGGCACGCTCGCTCTCGGCCACGCCCGCGGCGAGATCGAATTCGCCGGCGTCGGCCTGCGCTATGCCTCGGCCTCCCGCGACGCGCTGGCCGGCATCGACCTCAAGATCCAGCCCGGCGAAACCGTGGCGCTGGTCGGCCCCTCGGGCGGCGGCAAGACCTCCTTCGTCAATCTCGTGCCGCGCTTCTATCACGCCAGCAGCGGCCAGATCCGCATCGACGGCCACGACATCGAGACGCTGACGCTGGGGTCCCTGCGCGCCAACATCGCCCACGTCGGGCAGGATGTCTTCCTCTTCGACGACACGGTCGCCGCCAACATCGCTTACGGCGGCAAGCGCGATGCGAGCCGCGCTGAAATCGAAGCCGCCGCCCGTGCCGCCCATGCGCTGGAGTTCATCGAAGCCATGCCGCAGGGATTCGAGAGCGTGATCGGCGAAAACGGCGCGCGGCTTTCCGGCGGCCAGCGCCAGCGCATCGCGATCGCCCGCGCCATTCTCAAGAATGCACCGATCCTGATTCTCGACGAGGCGACTTCGGCGCTCGACAGCGAATCGGAACGTGCAGTGCAGGATGCGCTGGAAACCCTGATGCACGGCCGCACCACGCTGGTCATCGCCCACCGCCTGTCCACCGTCGAGCATGCCGACCGCATCGTGGTGCTCTCGCACGGCCGCGTCGCCGAGGTCGGCAGCCATACCCGACTGCTGGCTGCCGGTGGCCTCTATACCAGCCTGTACAGGCTTCAATTTCAACAACCGGAACCGGCTCAATGACCTCACTGGTACTCGGCTTCTCCAACACCGGCCACGACGCCACGGCCGCCGTCTTCGCCGACGGCAGGCTGATCGCCGCCATCGCCGAGGAACGCCTCGCCCGCGTCAAGTGCCTGGGCGGCATGGTTCCGCAGCTCGCCATCGACGAAGTGCTTCGCATGGCCGGCGCAACGCGGCGCGACGTCACCCGCATCGGCATGATGTGCGGCTATTTTCCGGAAAACTACGTGCGCCATCCGTCCGGTTCACTGCAGGCGCAGCGTGCCGTGCGCCGCTTCGGCCGCAAGTTGCGCGGCAAGGCCGAGAACGTGATCTGGACCGGCGAGGTACTGCGCGAAGCCCTGGCGCGCGGCATGAGTTACGAACAGTGCTTCCGCAGCGACGTCTTTCTCGACCAAGAGGGCTTTCGTCCGGAAACGAAAGTCAGCTTCCATTCCCATCACACTGTCCATGCGGTGCTGGGCGGTTTCTATTCCGGCTTCGACGAGTGCCTGGTGATCACCGCCGACGGCCACGGCGATCTGGACGAGGTGCATTCGACCAGCCGCTATCGCCATGGCGTACTGGAGACGCTTTCGGTCACCGACGGCAAGGGCCGGTCGCCCGGCCTGTTCTACCAGACCATCACGGAGCTGCTGGGCTTTCGCCCGGTACGCCACGAGGGCAAGGTGCTCGGTCTGGCCGCTTTCGGCGACCCGGCGCCGCTGCTCGGGAGCTTTCGCAGGGCGCTGCGTGTCGCGCCATGCGGCACGCGCTTCGATTCGGATTTCGATCACCCGCTGGATGCGCACGAGCAGCGCAGGGAATTCCTTGCAGGCGCGATCGAGGGCCATAGCCGGGAGAACGTCGCCGCCGCGGCGCAGCAGGCCCTCGAAGACGCTTTCGTCGCCATCGTGCGCCGGCAGGTGGCCGACACCGGCATCGGCCTGGTCGCGCTCAATGGCGGCGTCGCCGCCAACGTCAAGCTGAACCAGCGGATTGCCGCCCTGCCGGAAGTCGAGCGCATATTCGTCTTCCCCGGCATGAGCGACACCGGCAACGCCATCGGCGCCGCCCTGCTCGCCATCGATGCCGGCAGTCCGGGCTTTCTCGCGGCGAAGCAGCATGCGCTGGCGGACGTCTATCACGGCCCCGAATTCGGCGAGGCCGCAATCGCGCACGAGTTGCAGGCTCACCAGCTAGACTACCAGCGGCTCGACGAACACGCACTGGTCGAACGCGCCGCGCAAGCGATCCATGAGGGCCTGGTGGTCGGCTGGTTCCAGGGACGCATGGAGTTCGGCCCGCGCGCGCTGGGCAACCGCAGCATGGTCGGGCGCCCGACCGATGCCGGGATCAACAAGTCGCTCAATGACCGCCTCGAGCGCACCGAGTTCATGCCCTTCGCACCCAGCGCGCTGGCCGAGCGCGCCGACGAAGTCTTCATCGGCATCGACAAGGCCGCGCATCCCGCCGAATTCATGACCGTCACCTTCGACGTGCGCGAGGAATGGAAGGCACGCATCCCCGCCGTCGTGCACGTGGACGGCACGGCGCGGCCGCAACTGGTGCGCGCCGACCGCAATCCGCTCTACCACGCGCTGATCAAGCGCTACGCCGAGCTTTCAGGAATTCCGCTGGTGCTCAACACCAGTTTCAACGTACACGAAGAGCCCATCGTCTGCGCCCCGGCCGAAGGCATTCGCGCCCTGCGCGAGGACAGGATCGACGCGCTTGCGATCGGCCCCTTCTGGGTCGACAATCCCTTGCGGGCCGGCAAGCAGTGATGTTGTGCATCCTGCATGCCGCAGCCGGGGGCTCCTGCGAGGAAGTCGCGTCGTGAAAATTCTCCACACCGAAGCCTCCTGTGGCTGGGGCGGGCAGGAAATCCGCATCCTCGAGGAATCGAAGGGCATGATCGCCCGCGGCCACGAAGTCACCGTCGCCTGTCCTGCCCACGCCCGCATGACGACCGAGGCGGCCCGCTTCGGTGTGCCGGTGGTGGCGCTGCCGATCGAGTTCAAGACCGTCGCCGGTTTCCTCGCCCTGCGGCGGTTTCTGGCAAGCCACGCGCCGGACGTGGTGAACACCCACAGCTCCGCCGATTCCTGGCTGACGGGCCTGGCCTGCGCCACGCTGAGCGATCCGCCCGCCATCGTGCGCACCCGCCACATCTCGGCAAAAGTGTCCGCCAATCTTTTCAACCGCTGGCTGTACCGCCAGGCGAAGGCTGTGGTCACGACCGGCGAACGCCTGCGCCGGCACCTCCTGAAAGCCCTCGACCTCGAACCGCTGCGCGTGACCTCGGTGCCCACCGGGATCGACACCGAGCGCTTCCACCCTGTCGAATGCGCGGCCGACAAGGCTGCCGCCAAGCTCGCGCTGGGACTCGATCCGGCGCAGCAGCATCTCGGCATCGTCGCCACGCTGCGCAGCTGGAAGGGCCACTTGTTCCTGCTCGATGCCTTCGCGCAACTGGAGCGGCCCGGACTGCATCTGCTGATCGTCGGCGAAGGCCCGATGCGCAGCCAGATCGACGACAAGATCGCGGCGCTCGGCATAGGCGGGCGGGTCACGCTGGCCGGCCAGCGCAGCGAACCCGAACACTGGCTGCAGGCGATGGACATCTTCTGCCTGCCGTCCTATGCCAACGAAGGCGTGCCGCAGGCGATCCTGCAGGCCATGCTCTGCGGCCTGCCGATCGTCACCACCCCCGTCGGCGCCATACTCGAGGCCGTCAGCGACAACCAGACGGCGCTGATCGTGCCGCCGCGAGATGCCGCCGCGCTGGCCGCCGCCATCGGCCGCCTGCTCGACGACGGCGCACTTGCGGCTCGCCTCGGCGAGGCCGCGCGCCGTGTCGCCAGCGCCGACTTTTCGCGCGACGCGATGCTGGACAGCATGGAACACATTTTTGAACGGGCCAGGCGCTCATGAGCAAATCCCTCGACTGGACCACCGTGTCCGACGATCCCAACAACCCGGAGGCCCGGGCCGCCGTGCGCGCCTGGCTGACGACGGCGCAGCGCGTGCATACCGACACCGACCTGCTCGGCCACATCGAAACCCTGGTGCGCGGCAAGCGCGTGCTCGACATCGGGGTCGTGGAACACAGCCTGAGCTACATGAACCGCCCCGACTGGCGTCACGGACGCATCTGCAATGTGGCGAGCCATTGCCTCGGCATCGACATACTCGCCCCGCTGGTGGAGGAACTGAACAACCGCGGCTTCAACGTGCGCTGCGTCGACGCGACCTCGGACGTCGATCTCGGCGAGCGTTTCGACGTCGCCTTCATCGGCGACGTGATCGAGCACGTGGATAACGCCGCGCGCCTGCTCAAGTTCGCCGCGCGCCATCTCGCGCCGGGCGGCCGCCTCTATGTGACGACGCCGAACCCGTTCTCGCGCAAGTTCGTGCGCCAGTTCAAGCGCGAAGGCGTGATGGTGGTGAATCTCGACCACGTCGCCTGGATCACGCCGACCATGGCCATGGAGCTGGCGCGCCGCGCCGGAATCCGGCTGGTCGCCTATCACCTGGTGAAGCCCTTCTCCGCCTTCGCCCTGGCCGTGAAGCGCCTGATCGGCTGGCGCCTGGAGCCGGTCGAATATTCCTTCCCGGATTATCTGTATGAGTTCTCCAGCCGCGACTGAAGAGCCGCGACGGATCCTCTACATCAACGTCTCACGCATCGGCGACACGTTGTTGATGACGCCGGCCGTCAAGGCCGTGGCGGCGCGCTGGCCGCAGGCGCAGATCGACCTGCTGGCCCACCCCAAGCGCGAGGAGGTACTGCGCAACCTGCCCTTCGTGCATAGCGTCGGCGGCATCACCAAGAACCAGGCGCCGTTTCGCGGCCGCCTCGCGGCCTTGGGCGGCAAGCCCTACGACCTCGCCTTCGTCTGCAATTTCGATCGCGCCCTGCTGACTTACGCGCTGCGCGTCGCCCGCCGCGTGGTGGCCTTCCGCCAGCCGGACGAAGCGCTGAATCGCAGGCTGTACCGGGTCGTCGAACACCCGGCGCTGCAGACTACGCACGCCGTGGACATCCAGCTGCTGCTGCCGGCGGCCGTCGGCGTCGCTCCCGCCGGCAAGGCCCTGTGCTATTGCGTCACGGCGGATGAAGCCCGCTGGGCCGCGGATTTCCTGGCCAGCCATCAGGCGGGCGACCGCCACCCGCTGCTCGGCCTGCAGGTCGCCAGCTTCCCGACCAAGGCCTATCGCGACTGGCCGCTGGAGCATTTCATCGAGCTGTGCCGGCGCATTCGCAAGCGCTGGCCGCAGGCACATTTCCTGATTTTCGGCGGCGAGCTGGAGCAGCAACGCACCGCGGCGCTGGCCGCCGAACTCGGCGGCGCCGCCACGCTCTGCGCCGGCCGCCTGACGCTGCGCCAGACCGCGGCGCTGATGAACCGCGTCGATCTCTACGTCGGCGTGGACACCGGACCGACCCACATCATGGGTGCGCTGCACCGGCCGATGGTCGCGCTCTACCACGGCTATTCGCCGAGCCGCGTGCTGGCGCCGCTCGATCATCCCTGCCTCCATGCCGTCGACCACCCGCTGGCCGACCGCTGCACCCCCGAAGCCGCGATGGCCGACATCGGCGTCGACCGCGTCTGGCAGGTAGTCGAGCAGGCACTGGCGACGCCGCCTGCGCCATGAAGAAGCGCATCCTCCACCTCATCACGCAGCTGCCGACCGGCGGCGCCGAGCACCTGCTGGCCAGCATCGTCCGCCACCTCGATGCGGACCGCTACGAATCGGTGGTGTGCTGCATCCAGGAGCGCGGCGCGCTGGCCGCGATGATCGAGGCCGGCGGCGTGCCGGTGATCTGCCTCGATCGCCGCGGCAAGCGCTTCAGCATCGGCACGGTGCTGGCGCTGGCCCGCCTGATGCGCGAACAGCGCATCGACCTGGTGCACTGCCATCTCTACCACGCCAATCTCTACGGCCGCCTCGCGGCGCGCCTCGCCGGCATTCCGGCGATCGCCACCGTGCACAACACCTATGTGCGCCGCAAGTGGCATCGCAGCCTGCTCAATCGCTGGCTGGGCCGCGGCCGCGGCCTGGTCATCGCGGTTTCCGCCGAAGCGCGCAGCGACGTGATCGAACACGACCGGCTCGGCCCCGGACGCGTGCTGCTGCTGCCCAACGGCATCGACCTGTCGCGGGTGGACACGCCGCTGTCGCAGGCTGCCGCCAAGCAGCGCCTGGGGTACGCGACGGACGATTTCCTGATCGGCTGCATCGGCCGCCTGGAAGAACAGAAGGGACACGCCAACATCATCCGGGCGCTGGGCCTGATGCTGCAGACCGCGCCCGAGGACCTCCAGCGGCGGCTGCGGCTGCTGATCGTCGGCGGCGGCCGGCTGCGCGGCGAACTGGAGCGGGTGGCGGCGGCGGCCGGCGTGACGGACAAGGTGCGCTTCGCCGGCTCGCGCAGCGACGTCGCCGAGATCCTGCGCAGCCTCGATCTCTATGTCATGCCTTCGCTGTGGGAGGGCCTGTCGCTGGCGATGCTGGAAGCGATGGCAGCCGGCCTGCCGGTGATCATCAGCGATGTCGGAGGCGCTGCGGAGGTGCTCGGCGACGGCGAATTCGGCATCCGCGTGCCGCCCGGAGACGTTGCCGCCCTGGCCCGCGCCGTCATGGCGCTGGTACAGGACGAAGCGGAACGGCGGCGACTGGGCGCCGCCGCGCAGCGCCGCGTGCGCGAACACTACGATTTGCGCGAACGCGTCGCGCGCCTGGAAGCCGTCTATGAAACCCTGCTCAAATAGCGCGGAGCGGCACCGGTTTCTTTTAGACTTGACGCTCGATCACGAACATTGCCTGGGGCACATCGGGTGAATCCGCTGAAACACTTCCTCTTCATTCTGCAACAGCGCCGCGCCGGCAACCGGGTGTCCTTCTCCGCCTATATCAAGGGCCACGAGAAGATCGAGCTGGGACGCGGGTGCAAGATCCACGCCGATGCCTCGGTGGACGCCTCGCGCAGCCCCGGCGTGCGCTGCGGCGACAAGGTGACGCTGAACCGCTACGCCTATGTGCAGGGCGGCGACGGCGGCGTCAGGCTCGGCGACCGGGTCGAGGTCAACAACTTCAGCATCGTCAATGGCACCGGTGGCGTCGATATCGGCGACGACACGCTGATCGGTCCCGGGGTGCGCATCATCTCCTACCAGCACCGCCATGCGCGCGGCGCGACCATCCGTTCGCAGCCCGCGGATGTGCGGCCGATACGCATCGGCCGCGATGTCTGGGTAGGCGCCAACGCGGTCATCCTGGCCGGCGTCACGATCGGCGACGGCGCCGTGGTGGCCGCCGGCGCCGTGGTGCGCGAGGATGTGCCGGCCTACGCGATAGTCGCCGGCGTGCCGGCCACGATCAAAAAATACAGGGAATAGACCATGCGCAGAAACAGCCGCACCGCCCGCAAGCTGAAGAAATTCGCCTGGCGCCTTATTTACCAATTCGGCCAGCCCGACTGGGCCGACAACCACGGCGTGCTGCTGCCCGTAAAGCACGCGCTGGTCTCGCCCGGCATCGCCCGCGAAATCTATCTCGGCGACTACGAGGCGAAGGAAATCGAGATCATCTCGAAGCGCCTCGCGGCCGACGACGTGGTGTTCGAGGTCGGCGCCGGGCTCGGCTTTCTTTCCGCCTATTGCGCCAAGCGCACCGGGGCGGCCAAGGTGTTCGCCTACGAGGCCAACCCGGAGCTGATACCGCTGATCCGCGAAACCCATGCGAAGAACGACGTGGCGCCGACGCTGATCAACGCGCTGCTGGCGAAGGGCGACGGCGAGCGCGAGTTCCACCTCGAGGACGACTTCTGGGCTTCGTCCGCGCACCGCACCGGCGGGCGCTCGATCACCGTCAAGCAGCTCGACCTCAACGGCGAGCTGGCGCGGGTCAGACCCAGCTTCCTGATCGTGGACATCGAGGGCGGCGAAGCCGAGTTTTTCGCCGGCGCCGAGCTGGCTACGGTGCGGAAGATCTGCGTCGAAACCCATCCCGACGTGCTCGGCGACCGCGTGCTGTCGGAGATGTTCGCCGGGCTGGTGGCGAAGGGCTTCGCGCTGGACTTCTCGCTGATTCGCAAGAACGTGTTCTTCTTTCACCGGCCGGCATGAGCGCCGCCCGCCGGGCCGACCCAAGGGCGGCGCAGTCAGCCATTTGGAGCGGCATCGCCGCGAACCGCCGTCACCCCCGCCCGCGGGGCGGGGGCTGGGGGGTGGGCAGTTCATGACCGTTAGAGATGTCCTCCTGATCGCCCACGGCAGCCTGCACCCGGCGCTGCGCCGCGAACTCGCCGCGCGCGGCCTGAACCTGCGCGAAAGTCGGCGCTGGCAGGACGCCGATCGCAGCGAGCCACGGCGCATCCTCGGCGCCTACACCTGGTTCTATGAAGGCCTGCGCCACCCACTGACGATCTGGGGCATGCATCGCGTCCTGCGCCGGCAGGGCATTCCGCTCTTCGTCTGGAACCAGGACGCGCCGCATTACCTGAACCGCGCCGCATGGCGGCTGGACTGGCTGGACCGCGCGCGCCTGTTCGACATCTACGCCACGCACAGCCTGATCGACTCGCGGCGCCGCTTCGCCGACAGCCTGCTCTATCTGGCGAATGCGGCCGACATTTCCCGCTACCACCTGCACGGCGCGACGCTGGCCGGGCTGCGCGACCCGGCCCGCTATGAGCACGACGTCAGCTTCTTCGGCGCGATGGACGGTGTTCGCTACAAGGAGATGCGCGGCCGCCAGGAGTTCTTCGCGGCGCTGGGCGAGCGGCTGGCCGCACGCGGCATCCGCTTCCTGTTCCGGGAATCGGCCGGCATGAGCGTCGAAGAACAGGTGGCGCTGATCCAGAAGAGCCGCATCAACCTCAACTTCGGCGCCTCCTGCGACTATGGCGCGCCGGTGGCCTCCGGACTGCCCGAGCGCTGCTACGGCATTCCAGCCTGCGGCGGCTTCCTGCTCTGCGACCGTCGCACGCATGCACGCGACGACTTCAGTCCCGGCGAGAACTGGGCCGAGTTCGACGGCGTCGACGATTGCGCGGCACAGATCGAGCACTGGCTGGCGAACTTCGCCGCCGCGCGCGACCTCGCCGAACGCTGCCACGCCCACGTCATGGCACGGCACACCTACGCCCATCGTGCCGAGACGCTGCACCAGGCCCTGCTGGCCTGGCACGACGGCAAGCGGGGACGGCTGCCATGAGCGCCGCGCGCAGGGCCGCCCCAAGCCGGCGCCAGACAACCACACGGAGGCCGCAGCAGCGGCCGAACCACCGTTACCCCCGCCCTCGGGGCGGGGGCCAGGGGGTGGGCCAATGAACACCCAGCCGACGCTTTCCATCGTCGTGCCGGTGTACAACGTGGCGCCCTACCTGCCGCGCTGCCTCGAAAGCCTCGCCGCGCTGAATCCGCCGGCCGACGAGATCATCGTCGTCGACGACGGCTCGACCGACGACTGCCCGGCCATCCTTGCCGGGTTCGCCGCGCGCCTGCCGCAAATGCGCGTGATCCGGCAGGAGAACGGCGGGCTTTCGGCCGCGCGCAACACCGGGCTCGACGCGGCGCGCGGCAAGTACCTGGCCTTCGTCGACTCGGACGATTTCGTTTCGCCCGACGCCTATGCCGAGGCGCTGCGCCTGGCCGAAGACGAACAGCTCGACATGGTGCTGCTGAATGCCAATTACCACTTCGAGGGCCGCGAGCAGGATTACGCGATCTATGCCGATGCAGATCCCTCCGGGGTCATCCCGGGGCGCGAATGGCTGCGCCGGCGCCTGCGCGCCGGGCGTTTCCTGCACATGGTCTGGATGCATCTGTATCGCCGCGACTTCATCGAAAGCAAGGGCTACCGCTTCGTGCCGCGGCTGATCCACGAGGACGTGATCTGGACCACGCGGGCGCTGCTGGCGGCGCAGCGCGTCCGCTATACCGGACACATCGCCGTGCATTACCGGATTCCGCTGCGCAGCTTCAGCGCCGAGCAGAGCCAGCGCCGCCTGCAGGCCGTCGTGGACAGCAGCGTGATCAACGCCGAGGCGCTGGCGGCAATGTCCGCCGCGCTGGACGACGATGCCGAATTGCGCGCGCTGATCGACGAGCACCTGGTCGATGGCGCCCTGTCGGTGTTCCACAAGCTGGCGAAGATGCCCGATCGCGAAGCGGCGGCCGGCACCCTTTGCCGCCTGCGCCGCGAAGGATTCCTGCGCCTGCTCTGGCGCCACGCCCGCGACAGCGCGCAGCGGCGCCGCATCGCCCGTCACTGGCTGCGCTCCTGGCTGGCGGGAGCCGGCAAATGACGAGAGGCGTGGCGGCTACGTGGTTCTGGCAGGCCTGGCTTGCCGCAGTCGCTTTCGTCTTTCCCATTCCGCATACCATCGCCCTGCGCAACCTGCTTCTGCTGGCCGGCGTGCTGGCGCTGCTGGCAAGCTGGCGCCGCGCGCCGCGCCCGGTGTTGCTGCCGGCGCTGAGGCCGGCGGCATGGGGACTGGTGGCAACGACCGCCTGGCTCGTGCTGCAGTCCGTCACCGTAGCGCCGGCGCCGACTCTTGCGCTGGACAACCTGCGCGGCGACTGGATCGTGCCGTTGCTGACGGCGGCCGTCGCGGCCTATGCGGCGGCACGCATCGAAGCACGTCTGGCGATCCGTGCCGTCGTCGCGGCGCTGCTGGCGCAGATGCTTTGGGTCCTCGGCTGGCAGCTCTGGTTGTGGGTGGGCGCCGGCATGTCGGGGCCCTGGCCGAGCAGGCTCGGCAGCGTGCCTTTCGGCGAAAGCGACTATCAGAGCAGCCTGAACGGATTCCTGTTTGCCGTGCTGCTCGCCGAACGCGTCGCGGTCAAGTGCGTCGGCGCGGAAGCCGCGCTGTTCGCGGGCAGAAAGGGATGGCTGGCGCTGGCTGTGCCGGTGGTCACCGACGCCGCCTTGCGGATGCGCAACGGCACCGCCGTCAACCTTGCGCTGCTGGTGGCGGCGACCCTCCACCTGGCCCGGCGGCAGCCGCGGTTCATCCTGTTGCTGGTGGCCGTGGCGAGCCTGGCCGGGGCGTCCGTTGCGCTCGATCCGCGCTGGGGCGGCTTGAAGGAGTCCGTCGGCATGGGCTGGAGTTCGCCGAGTCAGTACTGGCTGATAGGCGGCCGGACGATGCGGCCGTTGGTGCCTTCGGGCGCGCAAGTCGAGGAGTCCGCCTACTTGCGCACCGCCTGGGCGCACCAAGCCCTACTGGCCATCGGCGAGCATCCGCTGGGCCTGGGTTTCGGCCGCGACAGCTTCGGTCGCGCGATCGAGAAGAAGTTCGGCGAGAAGGGCTTCGTCAGCAGTCACAGCGGCTGGCTCGATTTCGCGCTCGGCGCCGGCCTCCCCGGTCTCGCCCTGCTGCTGCTCAGCGCCGGACTGGCGATTCGCGGCGGCTGGCGGCAGTTCCGCCAACACGACGACCCCGCCGGCCTGATGTTGAGCTTTCTGGTGGGCGGCTACTTGCTGCGCTGCCTGCTCGACGGCCATCTCTCCGGCTGGCGGCTCGGGCTGTTCGCCTTCCTCTGCGGGACGCTGATCGCCGCCATGAAACCGCCAGAGCGCCGAACATGAACCTGGTCCAGATCAACCTGCAGCCGCACTTCGGCGGAGGCGAGGTGTACACGGCCTTTCTCTGCCGCGCACTGTCGCAGCTCGGCGTACCGACGCGGCTGCTGGTGCATCCGCGCGCGGAATTCTGGGACCGGCTCGGGCTGCCCGCCGACACCGAGCGCATCGTCGTCGCCGATGCCGCCGACCTGCCGCGGCACCTGCCTGCGGGACCGCTCTGGCTGCTGTCGCACGGCCCGCTGCCGGCCGAACTGCGCGGCGCGATGCCGCACCGGCTGCGCAGCGCGATCGCGCACATGCCGGTGCAGGGACGCGACCCCGCCGCCTTCGCCGGCCACGATCGCATTTATGCCGTTTCCAGCTGGGTGCGCGACGGTCTCAAGGCGGCCGGGCTGCCGGCCTGGAACGAGCCGCTGTACGGCGTCGCCGACCTGACGAACCGCCCCGGCAGCGGCGAGATCCGCCGCAGCAGCCGCTACGACTGGGACCGGCGCAAGGCTCGCGACCGCCTGCTGGGCTGGCTCGAACCTCTCGTCGAAGTGCTGCGAGCCCATCCGGCATTCGAGCGGCGTCCCGGCCTCACGCTGGGCATCGTCTCGCGTCTGACGCCGATCAAGCAGTTCCCGCTGCTGTTCTCGTATCTGGCGCCGGTACTCGCCCGTCATCGCGGGGTGAATCTCGAAATCTTCGGCAGCGGCGGCTATGCCTCGGTGCGCGACCTCGACCGCGCGCTCGCCCTGCTACCCGCCGGACAAGTGCGCTTCTGGGGCCAGCAGGGCAAGGTCGCGGCGATCTACCCGCAGCTCGACTACCTGCTCTCCGGCCTGCCGGAAAAGGAGGCGCTGGGCCTCAACATCATCGAGGCGCAGGCCTGCGGCACGCCGGTGATCGCGGTGCATGCGCCGCCCTTCACCGAAACCGTGACCAACGGCCTGACCGGGTTTCTCTACCGCGATCCGCGGCAGGACGGCGGCGTCGATTTCGGCCGCCTGCTCGACGAATTGCTCGCAGGCCGCGCCAGACCGAAACCCGAACTGGCCGACACGCACCTCGCGCAATTTTCCTTCGAAGCCTTCGTCGAGCGCCTGCGGGCGGTGGTGTCCGACGCGACTGCTTACATCAGTCGCGAGTAGAGCGCCATCAGCTGCGCCGCCATCTGCGCCAGGTCGAGATGGGCGACGCTGGCGCGGGCGGCATCGCGCATCGCCGGCGCGCGGCCGCACAGGGCATCCAAACTCGCGGCGAGGGCCGCCGCGTCGCCGGCGGAAACCACCAGGCCGTTGTCCGCCGTGACGAGTTCCGCCGCGCCGCAGGTCGTGGTGGTGACCAGCGGCAGGCCGCAGGCCAGCGCCTCCAGCGCCGCATTGGGAAAGGGATCGTAAATCGTCGGCAGGGCGAATACGTCCGCCGCGCCGTAAAAGGGCTTGACGTCGGTCTGCGCGCCGAGGAAGAGCACGCGCTGATCGACGCCCAGGGTCTGCGCCAGCTTGCGCATCAGGGTTTCGTCCTTGTCGCGGCCGACCACCCAGAGCCGGGCATCGCTGCGCTCCATCTGCGACAGGGCACGCAGCAGGGTCGGCACGCCCTTGCGCTCGTAGCCGGAACCGACGAAGAGAATGACCGGCGCCGTTTCGCCGACGCCGACTTTCGTTCTCAGGGCCCGGCCCTGCTCGACGCGAAGTCGCGGATGAAAGGCATCGAGGTCGACGCCGCTGTAGATCACCTGCAGCTTCTCGCCGGGGAGATCGAAGCGGCGCGCGATGTCGTCCCTCACCATGCGCGAATTGCAGATCACGGTGCGCAGCTTCGGGTGGCGGAACATTTCAGCCTCCGCCGCGAGCGTGTAGCGGTGCCACGGCGAATACGCATCGAGCGGCTTGTTGCGCAGTGCCAGCCAGGTGGCATGGACGCCGTCGCCGGCGCGGTAGATGTCGCAGCCCGGAATGCGCTCGTGGCTTTGCACCAGGTCGAAGCGCCGCTCTTCGATCAGGCGCTGCACGCCGCGCGCAAACCCGGCATCGCGCCAGGTGCGGCCGAGATAGAAGGGATCGACGCGCACGCAGGGCATGTCGCCCGCGGCGTCGCCCTGCCACTGGCGCGCGACGATCGAGACGTCGACATGCTTCTCCCTCAGCGCCGCCAGCGCGCGCTCGACAAAGCGCTCGGCGCCGCCGAAGGGCGTGTATTTCTGACGGACGATGGCGAGCTTCATGCCGCCCCGCCGCCGGGCCGCCCCAAAGCGGGGCCGTCCGGATCCGGAGCCGCAACGCGGCGAACTTCCGTCACCCCCTGCCTCGGGCAGGGGGCCGGGGGGATGGCCAGTAATGCCTCGCAAGCAGTGAGAACCTGCGCCACCGGCAAGGTGGTCAGGCAGGCGCTGACCTTGCTGTCGTTGCAGCCGGCCATGCCGCAGGGGCGGCAGGGGTGCGTGTTCGAGGCGACGACGCGGTGCCGATTCTTCCCGGCTTCGCCCCACGGCCCCCATTCGATATCGCCCGACGGGCCGAAGATGGCGACCACCGGCGTGCCCATCGCGGCGGCGATGTGCATCGGTGCCGAATCGACGCCGACGAAGAGCTTCGCCTGCGCCGTCAGCGCTGCCAGCTCCTTGAGCGAAAGCTGGCCGGAGATGTCGAAAATACCCGCCGGGACGCAACGCGCCGGCGCTGGTGAGACGGCATTCCTGTCGCGCGCAGCGCACACCGCGGCAATCAGCGCCTTCTCCTTCGCGTCCGGCGCCGAGCTCAGCACGATGGGCCAGCCTTTCGCCGCGAGCGCATCGCACAGCGCGGCCACACGTTCGGCGGGCCAGCACTTGAAGGCCCAGCGCGAGGCGGGATGAACATGGATGAAGCCGCCTGCCTGCAGGCTGTGCTGCACGAGCAGTCCCGCAACACGCGCCTCGGCCTTTGCGCCCGGCACCATGGTCACGGCCTTGTCCGCCGCGGTCGGCTCCAGCCCCAGCGCGCGCAGACTGTCGAGATTCGTCTCGACGGTATGGCGCAGCGGGTCCGACTGTGCCGGATAGAGATGGCTGAAACTCTTCGCCCAGAATCCGGTGCGGAATTTCGGCGCCACCGACCAGCGCGGCCGCAGCAGGCGCACCAGCCAGGCGCCGCGCGTATGCACCGAGAGATGCACGACAAGGTCGTAGTGCCGCGCGCGCAGCGCCGAGATCAGCTTCCATTCGGCGGCAGTCTGGCGGCGCAAGCCCTGGCGTTTCCAGTCGCGGTCGATCAGGTGCAACTGCGTCAGCGCCGGGTGGCCTTCGAGCATCGGCGCGGTATCGGCGTAGGCCAGCGCATCGACCTCGCACTGCGGCGCCACGCGCTTCAGCATCGAGATAACCGGCGTCGCGAGCAGCACATCGCCGTGGTGGCGCAGCTTGATCACCAATACGCGGCGCAGGCCGGCCGGAGAGAAGGCTTCGATGGGCATGGGGCCATTTTGCCAGACCGCACCTGATTACCGGCGGCGCCTGTCAAACGACATTCAGTTTGTCAGCTTGTTGCTTGACCTGATTACACTTTTCCCGGAAACTTGCCGGCATGAGCATTTCCCTCGATCACCTTGAGCGCAAGGTCGACCAGATAGTGGCGGTGTGCGCCAGCCTGCGCAGCGAGAATCAGGCATTGCGCGCCCATGTCGCCGGCCTCGAGGCCGAAAAAGCTGCGCTGACGCAGAAGATCGACATCACCCGCCAGCGCCTGGAAGCCCTGATGACACGCTTGCCCGACGAATGAGCAATACCCTGGAAGTGAAGCTGCTGGGCAAGGAATATCGCGTCGCCTGCGAACCTGCGGAGCGCGAGGCCCTGCTTGCGGCCGTGGCCTTTCTCGACGGCAAGCTGAAGGACATCGGCGACAAATCGTCGACCGGCGCGCGCGGCAACGGCGAACGCCTGGCCATCATGGCGGCGCTGAATCTGGCCCATGAATTGCTGGCCCTGAAAAACACTCCGACGGAAGTTGCGGCGGCTCTTGAACACGAGTCGATTCAGCGTAGAATAAATTCCATCGAAGCCAAGCTCGACGAATCGCTGGCGCAGCACGAACAGTTGTTCTAAGCCGCGTCGCACCTCCGGTTCGCGAAGGAATAGCCTGGCTTCCCCGGGTTTCCCCTGCGGTGTTCGCCAAGGCCATACATTCCTTGAACCAATACCCATTGGCATCGGCCGCAGCCCATAGACGCCGCTGTTGTGATCGCTCCCGGCGAGCGAACCTGAAGCGGCAGGAAAGTGGCCCTTCTGAACCCAGGTTCAGGATGCCGGCCAAACGGCACTCGCGGGGGAATTGAATCAATCGGCAGGGCGCGGAGACTTCCGCGCCCTGTTTTTTTTGGTCACGGCCGGTGCACTTGACCGGAGCACGGACGGCGCCGGCGGCCTCCAGTCCAGCTGCATATCCGCAGCCGCGGTCTTTTTGTTGAAACATCAACATTTTTGATTAGTTCATTTAAACTTTGCCGCGTGCATCGTGCCAGCTTCGGCAAAATCCGATTCTTCACCGCAATTGCCACAAAAGCGCCACAGCAGTGGCCCCAAGGGAGATTTCATGTCTGACGCCGTAACTTTCAAAGCGTTGTTCGCCACCGGCGACGATGCGGCACCCGCCATCAGCGCACCGGGCCGTCCGGCGCTCAACCACGGACAACTGCGTGCCCTCGTCGGCAAGACGATCAGCAGCCTCAACGGGCTGGGAGTCGGCCGCAACGATCGCGTCGCCATCGTGCTGCCGAACGGTCCCGAGATGGCCACCTGCTTCATCGCCGTTGCCTCCGGCACCACTTCCGCGCCGCTCAATCCGGCCTACCGTGCCGAGGAATTCGAGTTCTACCTCAACGACCTCAATGCGCGGATATTGATTGTCGAGCGCGGCTCGCAATCGCCGGCAGTGGACGTGGCGCGCAAGCTCGGCGTGCGAGTCGTGGATCTGGTCGCCGATGCGAAGGGCGCCGCCGGCGATTTCGAACTGGTGGCGCGCGAGCCCGGCACCGCGGCGGCAGCAAATCCCGGATACGCCGAAGCGGACGACGTGGCCCTGGTGCTGCATACCTCCGGCACCACCTCGCGGCCGAAAATCGTGCCCCTCTCCCAGCGCAACGTCTGCGCCTCGGCACAGAACATCCGCCGCACCCTGGCCTTCACGCCGGCGGACCGCGGCCTCAACATCATGCCCCTGTTCCACATCCACGGCCTGATCGCCGGGATCCTGGCCCCGCTCTCGGCCGGATCGCAGGTGTTCTGCGCGCCAGGCTTCGACGCGCTCAAATTCTTTGCCTGGATGGACGAATGCCATCCCACCTGGTACACGGCCGTGCCGACCATGCATCAGGCGATCGTGTCGCGGGCCGCACGCAACAAGGAGATCATCGCCCGCAATCCGCTCCGCTTCCTGCGTTCCTCGTCATCGTCGATGCCGCCGCAGGTAATTGCCGAGCTGGAGGAAATTTTCCACGCGCCGCTGGTCGAGGCCTACGGCATGACGGAAGCCGCGCACCAGATGGCCAGCAATCCGCTGCCGCCGAAACCGCGCAAGCCCGGCACCGTGGGACTGGCAGCCGGTCCCGAGGTGGACATCATGGACGCGGCGGGCAAGCTCCTGCCGCCGAACACCGTCGGCGAGATCGTCATCCGCGGACCCAATGTCACCGCCGGCTACGAAAACAATCCGAAGGCCAACGCCGAGGGGTTCACCAACGGCTGGTTCCGCACCGGCGACCAGGGCGTCAAGGATTCCGATGGCTACATTTCGCTCACGGGCCGCCTGAAGGAGATCATCAATCGCGGCGGCGAGAAGATCTCGCCGCGGGAAATCGATGAAATCATCATGGATCACCCTGCCGTGGCACAGGTGGTGTGTTTCGCCATGCCGCATGCCAAGCTTGGCGAGGAAGTCGCCGCCGCAGTGGTGTTGAAGGAAGGTGCGGCCGTGACTGAAAAGGAATTGCAGCAATTTGTCGGCAGCCGGGTGGCGGACTTCAAGGTACCGAAGAAGATCCTGCTCCTGGCCGAGATCCCGAAGGGTGCCACCGGCAAGCTGCAGCGCATCGGGATGGCGCAGAAACTCGGACTTGCCTGACTCCGTTGAAGCAAGGGGACTGGGCGCAATGCGCCCGGGGATGATTTTTATCAACAAAAAGAGTGGGGAGACATCGATGCGCATCAAGACGTTTGCACTGAACAGACTGCTGGCCGCCCTGGGCATGACCGCGGCCTTTCTTGGCGCTTCGTCGGCCTCGGCGTGGGAACCGAGCAAGCCGGTCGAATTCGTCGTGCCGGCCGGCACCGGCGGCGGCGCCGACCAGATGGCGCGCTTCCTGCAGGGCGTGATCGCCAAGCACAAGCTGATGAACCAGCCGCTCGTTGTCGTCAACAAGTCGGGCGGCGCCGGTGCCGAGGGCTTCCTCGAAATCAAGGGCGCCAAGGGCGAGGGCCACAAGATCATCATCACGCTCTCCAACCTGTTCACCACCCCGCTGGCCACCGCCGTGCCCTTCAACTGGCGCGACCTGACCCCGGTCAGCATGCTGGCGCTGGACGAATTCGTGCTCTGGGTCAATGTCGACTCGCCCTACAAGACCGCCAAGGACTACCTCGACGCGATCAAGGCCGCTCCGGACAACAAGTTCAAGATGGCCGGCACCGGCTCCAAGCAAGAGGACCAGATCATCACCGTGATGCTGCAAAAGGCCGCGGGCAAGAAGATCACCTACATCCCGTTCAAGGGCGGCGGCGACGTCGCCGTGCAACTGGTCGGCAAGCATGTCGACTCCACGGTGAACAATCCGATCGAGGCCGAAGCCCACTGGCGCGGCGGCAAGCTGCGCGCGCTGTGCGTGATGGACGCGAAGCCCCTGCCCTACAAGAACAAGGTGACGGCGCAGCAGGCCTGGTCCGACATTCCCACCTGCCAGTCGGCCGGCATCGACGCCGAGTACGTGATGCTGCGCGGTATCTTCATGCCGCCCGGCGTCTCGCCGGAGCAGGTCGCTTTCTACGTTGATCTGTTCAAGAAGGTGCGCGAACTTCCCGAATGGAAGGAATTCATGGAAAAGGGCGCCTTCAACCAGACCTTCATGACCGGCAGGGACTATGCCGACTGGGTGGCCAGGAACGAGGCGCTGCACGTGCGACTGATGAAGGAAGCCGGCTTCATCGCCAAGTGAGCTTATGAGTCAAGAGACTGAAGGCGCCGGCCCCGGTGCCGGGCTGAGGCGGCGCGGGCCGGAGGCCGGAGTGGCACTGCTGCTCCTGACCGCCGGCCTGGTGGTGATCTACGACAGCCTGCGGGTGGGCATCGAGTGGGCCGACGACGGCCCGCGCGCCGGCTATTTTCCGTTCTACATCGGCTGCATTCTCGTCTTGTCATCGGGGTGGAACCTGGCGCGTACCCTGCTGGGCTGGCGCCAGGACACGAAGATGTTCTCGCAGTGGAGCGAACTGCGCGACGTCGGCGCCATGCTGGGGCCGCTCACGGTATTCATCTGCGCGGTGCCCTTTCTCGGACTCTACCTGCCCGGTGCGCTGCTGATCGGCTTCTTCATGCGCCGCCACGGCGACTTCGGCTGGCTGACGACGGTGTCGGTATCCATGGGCGTGCCCTTGGTGTTTTTCCTCATCTTCGAACGCTGGTTCCTGGTGCCGCTGGCCAAGGGTCCGGTGGAAGCCTGGCTGGGGCTTTAGGCCATGGACGAAATCAACAGCCTGATGCAGGGCTTCGGCGTTGCGCTGACCCTGCCCAACCTCGGCTTCATGATGGTCGGCCTGCTGCTCGGCATCCTGATCGGCGTGCTGCCTGGCCTCGGTGGCGCCAACGGCGTGGCCATCCTGCTGCCGCTGACCTTCTCGATGAACCCGACCTCGGCCATCATCATGCTTTCCTGCATATACTGGGGCGCATTGTTCGGCGGGGCGATCACCTCGATCCTGTTCAACATCCCCGGCGAGCCGTGGTCGGTGGCCACCACCTTCGACGGCTACCCGATGGCGCAGCAGGGTCGCGCGGCCGAGGCGCTCACCGCCGCCTTCACCTCGTCCTTCGTCGGTGCGCTGTTCGCGGTGCTGGCGATAACTTTCCTTGCGCCACTGCTGGCCAGGTTCGCGCTGGAGTTCGGTCCACCGGAATTCTTCGCCGTGCAGATGCTGACCTTCTGCAGCTTCGTCGGCATGAGCAAGGAGCCGCCGATGAAGACGCTTGCGGTCATGATGCTCGGCTTCGCGCTTGCCGCCGTAGGCATGGATACGGTGACCGGCCAGCTGCGCATGACCTTCGGCTTCACGGAACTGCTCAAGGGCTTCGACTTCCTGATCGCGGTGATCGGCCTGTTCGGCATCGGCGAGATCCTTACCACCATGGAAGAGGGCCTGGCCTTCAAGGGCAAATCGGCCAAGATCAACTTCAGGATCGTCTGGCAGACTTGGGGGCAACTCTTCCAGTACTGGCGCACCTTCATCCGCTCGGTGCTGATCGGCTGCTGGATGGGCATCACGCCGGGCGGGGCAACGCCTGCTTCGTTCATGGGCTACGGCATGGCGCGGCGTGCAGCCAAGGACAAGGACGCATTCGGCAAGGGCAATATCGAGGGCGTGGTAGCGCCAGAAACGGCGGCGCATGCCGCGGGCACCGCCGCCCTGCTGCCCATGCTGACCCTGGGCATTCCCGGTTCGCCAACGGCGGCAGTCCTGCTCGGCGGCCTCCTGATCTGGGGCCTGCAGCCCGGACCGCTGCTGTTCGTCGAACAGAAGGACTTTGTCTGGGGCCTGATCGCCAGCATGTACCTGGGCAACATCGTCGGCCTCTTCGTGGTGCTGACCACGGTACCGTGGTGGGCGGCCATCCTGCGGATTCCCTTTCCCGTGATCGCGCCGGTGATCATTTTCATCTGCGCCGTCGGCGCCTACACGGTGCACAGCTCGATATTCGACGTGGTGATGATGCTGGTGTTCGGCGTGCTCGGCTACCTGTTCAAGAAATTGCGCTATCCTCTGGCGCCGCTGGTGCTGGCATTGGTGCTCGGGGACATGGCCGAATCGAGCTTCCGCCAGTCGATGCTGATGTCGCAGGGCAATGTCAATATCTTCTATGCCAACTGGCTGGTGGGCAGCCTGATGGCCGTGGCCATCTTCCTGCTGTTCCTGCCGGCATGGGGCGCCCTGAAAAACCTTCTGCGCAAGCGCGAGACCAACGCCCACTTGCACCAGTAAGCGATTCGAAAGGAAGTCGGGAACGATGAAGATTGCGATTGTCGGCGCTGGCGCCATCGGCGGCTATCTCGGCGCGAGGCTGGCGCTGGCCGGCGAAGAAGTGACCTGCATCGCGCGCGGCCCCAACCTCGCCGCGATCCAGGCCAACGGCCTCAAGCTGATCGAGGAGGATGGCACCGAGCGCCATGCCGCCAGCGTCCGCGGCGCGCAGAAGATGAGCGAGGCCGGTACGCAGGACGTCGTGCTGCTGACCCTCAAGGCGCATCAGGTCAGGGACGTGCTGCCCGACATGCGCGGACTGTTCGGTCCCGACACCCTCGTTGTCACCATGCAGAACGGCATTCCCTGGTGGTATTTCCACAAGCTGGCAGGCCCGTGGGAGGGCCGCCCGGTCAGCACGGTCGATCCCGACGGCACGGTAGCGGCGAACATCGAGATCGGGCGCGTCATCGGCAGTGTCGTCTATCCGGCGTCCGAGCTGGTCGCGCCCGGCGTGATCAAGGTCATCGAGGGCAATCGCTTCACCCTGGGCGAGCTCGATGGCAGCAAGAGCCCGCGCATCGAAGCACTGGCGCAGACGCTGATCGGCGCAGGTTTCAAGGCGCCGGTGTCAAGCGACATCCGCTCCGAGATCTGGCTCAAGCTCTGGGGCAACCTCAGCTTCAACCCCATCAGCGCGCTGACGCATGCCACGCTGGTGGATATCTGTCAGTTTCCGCTGACCCGCGAGCTGGCGGCGAGCATGATGCGCGAGGCGCAGGCCATCGCCGAAAAGCTCGGCGTCAGGTTCAAGGTCTCACTGGAGAAACGCATCGCCGGCGCCGAGGCGGTGGGCAAGCACAAGACCTCGATGCTGCAGGACGTCGAAACCGGCCGGCCGCTCGAACTCGAGGCACTGGTCGGCTCCGTGCGCGAACTCGGTCGCTTGACGGAGACGCCCACCCCTTGCATCGACGCCGTTTACGCCTGCGCTTCGCTGCTGGCAAAAACCCTGGCGGACCAGAACGCCCGGCTGGCGACAAGCCCGCGCAATTGAAACCAGGCGCCCTATGCGGCGCTGCGGTACTCGTTCGACAGGGTGCCGATGCCCTCGATCACGACCTCCACGTTTGTCCCCGGCTTCATCGGCAGTACGCCGAGCGAGGTGCCGCAAAGAATGACGTCACCCGGATCGAGCGTCATGTCCCGCGAGATCAGCGACACCAGTTTCGCCGGCGGAAAGATCATGTCGGCCAATGGATAGCGCTGACGTTCCCGGCCATTCAGCCGCGTAAGCACTTCTCCCTGCGCTGGATCGAAACCGGTTTCGATCACCGGCCCGAATACGCCGAAGGTATCGAAGCTCTTGGCGCGCGCCCATTGCGGAAAGCTGGGGTCGCGCTGGATCAGTTCCATGGCCGTGACATCGTTGGCGCAGGTGTAGCCGAAGATGTGGGCGGGTGCATCCTGCTCGCTGACGCGGCTCGCCGTCCTGCCGATGACGATGGCCAGCTCTCCTTCGTAGATCACCCGTCCATCGTAGGATCGCGGCGCGAGAATGGGCTGGCCGTGAGCGCAATACGAGTTCGCGCCCTTGAGGAAATACAAGGGCTCGGCCGGAATCGTCCAGCTGTTCTTTTCCGCGGCGGCGCGAAAGTTGTTCCACAGACCGATCATCTTGCCCGGAACACAAGGTGTCAGCCATTCGATATCCGCCGTGGCGACGTGCTCTCCTGTCGGGCTGCAAGCGCCGAACATGTCGCCCGAATGGATGGCGACCGCATCGCCGTCAAGCGTGCCGAAACCGGACTTGCCCCTGCTGGTGAAGCGCAACCACTTCATTCCTGCTCTCCCTCGAGACCGGTCTGCCGATCATGGCCAATTTGGCGGTTCCACCGAATTATCGCCGATGAGAAATCGAAATCCAACAAGGCTCGCAGTAAACTCGGGCTGAAAGGGACAAATCCAAAATGCGTTACTGGCTGATGAAGACCGAGCCCGCGGTGGTGGGCATTGACGACGTGCTGGCCATGCCGAAACAGACGGTGGACTGGTGGGGCGTGCGCAACTACCAGGCGCGCAACTTCATGCGCGACCAGATGAAGGTCGGCGACGGCGTGCTCTTCTATCATTCGTCCTGCCCCGAGCCCGGCATCGCCGGACTGGCCGAGGTGTCGCAGCTCGCCTACCCGGACCGCACTCAGTTCGATCCCGAAAGCCATTACTTCGACCCGAAGTCCACACCCGAGAATCCGCGCTGGGTGAATGTCGATGTGCGCGTCGTGAAGAAGACGCGGCTGGTCGGCCTCGACGAACTGCGCGCGCATCCCGAGCTGGCCCACATGCGCATCCTGCAGCGCGGCAACCGGCTGTCGATCACCCCGGTCGACCCCGCGGAATGGAAGTTCATCGTGAGCAAGCTGATGAAGGAGAAGAAATGACCCTCTGGTGGCTGGCCTATCCGCTGCTGGGCGTCTTCGCCGGCTTTGTCGCGGGCCTGTTCGGCGTCGGCGGCGGGCTGACCATCGTGCCGCTGCTGTTCATGCTGTTCACGGCGCAGGACTTTCCGCTCGAGCACACCATGCATCTGGCGCTCGGCACCTCGATGGCGACCATCGTGCTGACGTCGATTTCCAGCATGCGCGCGCATCACAGCCATGGCGCCGTGCGCTGGGATATCGTGAAGAGCTTCGCGCCGGGACTGGTGGCCGGCACCCTGGGCGGCTCCTTCATCGCCACCTGGGTGCCGACACGGCCCCTGGCGATGGTGTTCACCGCCATCGTGTATTACGCCTCGCTGCAGATGATGCTCGACTTCAAGCCCAAGCCGCACAGCCAGTTGCCGGGAACCTTCGGCATGGTCGTCGCCGGCACGCTGATCGGCGTGGTTTCGAGCCTGGTCGCGGCCGGTGGCGGCTTCCTCTCGATTCCCTTCATGGTGTTCTGCAACGTGGTGATTCACCAGGCGGTCGGCACCTCGTCGGCGCTGGGCTTTCCGATCGCCGTGGCCGGCACCATCGGCTACATCATCAGCGGCTTGAAGACGCCGGGCCTGCCGGAATACTCGCTGGGCTACATCTATCTGCCCGCCTTCGTCGGCGTCGTCGCCGTCAGCTTCCTGCTGGCGCCGGTCGGCGCCCGGCTCGCCCACACGCTGCCGGTCAAGCATCTGAAGGGCGCCTTCGGCGGCTTCCTCGCGCTGCTGGCGACCAAGATGCTGCACGGCCTCCTGAGTTAACGCTCATGGCGACGAGCGCCATCCACCGAGGATGAAACGCGCGAAAACGAAGTTTCAGTGGAGGCTAACGCCGGCCTCATCGGCGTTAAGCGCAGCGGCCATAACTAAAGGCGAATTGGTCGCCCGCCCCCCTTCCGCTTTGCGGCCCACGGCTGGCTTTGCACAGCCAGCCGGCTGCGGCGGCGCGACGCATGCGTCGCGAATTCCCGCCTCGCCCCTCGCGGGGGGTTACCAACCGGCGCGCTGCGCGCGTCCATTAGCGGAAACTTCGAACACGGTGTTTCACGTTAAGGCTTGACTGCGCTCGCATCCTGGCCGAACAGAATGCGCTTGGCATCATCATTCACCACCGGCGCCGGATTGATTTCCTTCGCCAGCGCATAGGCGCGCTGCGTCGCCGGGCGCTCGCCGATCGCGGCGAACCAGCGCTTCAGGTTGGGAAAATCGTCGAGGTTCTGCCGCTGCCGCTCATGCGGCACGATCCACGGGTAGCTGGCCATGTCCGCAATCGAATAGCCGCCGGCGATGAACTCGCGATCGGCCAGGCGCTTGTTCAGCACGGCATACAGGCGCGCCGTCTCCTTGACGTAGCGTTCGATGGCATAGGGAATCGGCTCGGGGGCGTACTGCGTGAAATGGTGGTTCTGCCCGGCCATCGGCCCGAGCCCGCCCATCTGCCAGAACAGCCACTGGATGGTTTCGTTGCGCCCGCGCAGGTCCGGCGCGATGAAGCGGCCCGTCTTGTCCGCGAGATAAAGCAGGATGGCGCCCGACTCGAACAAGGAGATCGGCGCGCCACCGTCGGCAGGCTGGTGATCGACGATGGCCGGGATCCTGTTGTTCGGCGCGATCTTGAGGAAGTCCGGCGCGAACTGCTCGCCCTTGCCGATATTGATGGGCACGATGCGATAGGGCAGGCCGGCCTCTTCGAGAAACATCGTGACCTTGTGGCCGTTCGGGGTGGTCCAGTAGTAGAGATCGATCATGTTGTGTCCTCCGGAAAGATTTGCGGCAGGCGATTGGCGATGCGACGCACGATTTCCGCCGCCCACGCGGCATAAATCGGCGGCCCGGGATGAAAGCCGTCAGTGGCCATGGCCCGCGGATCCATCATCGCATAGCCGAGCCGGACGAATTCGCAGCGCGGATGATCGCCGGCGAGGCGCGCCAGGGCGCGGTCGAAATCCTGCGCGCGGCTGCCGACGTACCAGCGCAGGGGTTGCGGCAGCGCCGGAAACCGGTGCATCGGCGGCAGGCCGCTGAGAAAGATGTGCCGCGCGCGAAACTTGTTCCCGAGCAGCGCGATGAGTCGCCCCTGCTCGCTCCGCCAGGCCGCGAGCGAGCGGCGGCCGGTGACGTCATTGACGCCCAGCGAGGTGACGGCCACGTCGAACTCTTCGGCCGGCAGCTGGCGCAAATGGTCCAGCATGTCGGCCGTGGTGGCGCCGGTGAAGGCCGCGAGCTTCCATCTCACATGAAAGGACTCTCGCAGCCCGGCGACGAGGCGTCCGCTCAAGGCATCGTCCTGCGTTTGCGCGCCGACGCCGGCCGCCGCCGAATCGCCGAGCACCAGCAGGCGCAGCAGCGGCCCGCCGCCGGCTGCGCCTTCGCGCGCGCCCTCGGGCTCGGCCAGCGACGGCGTCGTACGCCGCACATGACGCCCCTGCGCCAGCAACACGGGACCGAGCGCAATGGTGGCCAGCGCGTGGCGCAAGCTCAATGTCTATGGTGCGCGGAGGTGCGCACGGCCAGATAGACTTCACGCAGGAACAGACTGAGGCCGGAGATCATGGCCAGCATGGCGGCGATGAAGACCGTCGCCACGCTGCGCGCCAGGTCGATGCCGAGCAGGGCGCCGAGAAAGGCACCAGCCACCACCAGGCAAACCAGCAGCGCGGAAAGCACGGCACAGAAGATCGCGTAATAGATCAGCTGGGTGCGGCGATGCAGGTTGCCGATCTCCGTGGCCGCCGCCTCGGCGTCGTTGGGTTCGCGCGTGTGCATTCGCTCCTGCACCACGCGCCGGCGATCGACGATGCGGCCCAGCCGCGTGTTCAGCGCGTTGATCAACGTGGCGATCGCGGTAAGCAGGAAGACCGGCGCCACCGCGAGCTGTATGACATGGCTGATGTCGGTGAGATTGGGATTCATGGCCTCAGGTCCTTGCCTCCGTCAGCAGCCGCGAAATCTGCGCATCCTTGTCCTGCCAAAGCTTCTGCACCCACTGGCCGAAGGCCTCGCGCACGGCGGGATCGCCGGCGTAGTCGCTGTGCATCAGGTGCTCCGGCACCGGCAGGCTCTGCACCCGGACGATCACGCGCCGCATCCTGCCGCAGAGGAAATCCCAGAAATTCGGCGTACCGTCCGGATAGACGATGGTGACGTCGAGTATGGCCCGGAAGCGGTCGCCCATGGCGTTGAGCGCCAGCGCGATGCCGCCGGCCTTGGGCTTGAGCAAGTGGCGGTAGGGCGATTGCTGGCGCTGGTGCTTGGCCGGCGTGAAGCGCGTGCCTTCGAGAAAGTTCATCACGCTGGTCGGGATCAGGGCGAACTTTTCGCAGGCGCGGCGCGTCGCCGCCTGATCCTTGCCGCGCATCTCCGGATGCAGCTTCAGATATTCCTCGCCGTGCCGCCGCATGAAGGGAAAATCCAGCGCCCACCACGCGAGGCCCATGACCGGGACCCACTTCAGCTGCTGCTTGATGAAGAACTTCAGCAGCGGAATGCGGCGGTTGAACAAGTGCTGCAGGACGAAGATGTCGGCCCAGGTCTGATGGTTGCTGTTGACCAGGTACCAGTTCTTCGGGTCGAGGCCTTCGATGCCTTGGACATCCCACTCGGTGCGCTGGGTCAGCGCCATCCAGCCGCTGTTGCCGGAAATCCACATCTCGGCAATCGCCACCAGGATCGGGTCGATCCACAGGCGCACGGTATTGAACGGCAGGACCAGCTTGACGATCGCGAACGCCAGCAGGATCGGCACCCAGAACATCACGTTGAGCGCCAGCAATGCCGACGCAATGAGAGCGAGCAGCGGCCCCGGCAGGGAATTCAGCATCGCAGCCTCAACGGCTGGTCATCGGCGAATAGGTTTCCCGCAAAATATTTTTCTGCACCTTGCCCATGGCGTTGCGCGGCAACTGATCGACCAGATACACCCACTTCGGCACCTTGAAGTTAGCCAGCTTGTCCTTGATGGCAGCGATGATACCGGACTCGGTCAGGGCGCGACCGGCGGGGTTCTTCTGGCGCACCACCACGGCCGTGACCGCCTCGCCGAAATCCGGGTGCGGCAAGCCGATCACCGCGGATTCGACCACGCCCGGCATGGCGTCGATCAGCTCCTCGATTTCCTTCGGATAGACGTTGAGGCCGCCGGTGATCACCAGATCTTTCGAGCGGCCGCTGATCGTGACGTAGCCGTCCGCATCGAAGCTGCCCATGTCGCCGGTCTTGAACCAGCCGTCGGCGGTGAACTCCTCCTTCGTCTTTTCGGGCATGCCCCAGTAGCCGATGAACACGTTGTCGCCCCTGACCTGGATGTGGCCGACGACGCCGGGCTTTACCGGCGTGCTGCCAGCGCCGACTATTCGCAGTTCGGTGCCGGGCAACGGAAAGCCCACTGTGCCGCCGCGTCGTTCGCCCTCATAGGGATTCGAGGTGAACATGCCGCCCTCGGTCATGCCGTAGCGCTCGAGGATGGTGTGGCCGCTGCGCGCCTTGAACTCGTCGAAGGTTTCCTTCAGCAACGGCGCCGATCCGGAGACGAACAGGCGAATGTTGCGGCAGGTATCGCGGCCGAATGCCGGATCGAGCAGCAGGCGCACGTAGTAGGTCGGCACGCCCATGAATACCGTGGCCTGCGGCAGCAGCTTCATGGCGCGGGCGGCATCGAACTTCGGCTCGAAGAACATCGCCGAGCCGTTCAGCAAGGCGCAGTGGCAGGCCACGAAGAGGCCATGCACGTGGAAGATGGGCAGCATATGCAACAGCACGTCGCCGGGCTGGAAGCGCCAGTAGGCATGCAGCGTACTGGCGTTGTGCGCGAGATTGCCGTGGGTCAGCATCGCCCCCTTGGAGCGCCCGGTGGTGCCCGAGGTGTAGAGGATCGCGGCGAGGTCCGCCGGATCCCGCGCCGCGGTGACGAAGCCGTCGGCGTGCGGCGCGGCCGCCGTGACCAGCGAACCACGCCCCTCGTCATCGAGGTCCAGCACGGTGCAGCCGTTGGGTACGCCGGCATTCGCCGCCAGTTCGTCGGCCAGGGCCCGGGTTTGCGGACGGCAGACGAAAAGGCCGGGCTTCGCATCGCCGAGGAAGTATTCCAGCTCGTGGCGCTGATAGGCCGGGTTGAGCGGCAGGAACACCATGCCGGCGCGAATCGCGGCCAGATACAGCACCAGCGCCTCGGGCGTCTTTTCGACCTGGGCCGCGACGCGATCGCCCGGCTTGAGGCCGAGCGCGACGATCAGGTTGGCCATGCGCCCCGAGGCGCGCTCGACATCGCCGTAGGTCCACGCCCGGCCGTCGGGCAGGATCATGCACGGCGCGGCGGGGTCCTGGGGAAAGTGCGCGGACAGCAGGGAATACAGGTTCTGGTTCATGGGCCGGTCACTTCGGGTTTTCATTTGACATTGTTCGGCAGCCACATCGCGATGTCCGGGAAGAAGGCCAGCAACGCAATGGCCAGCACCATCAGGACGATGAATGGCAAGGTGCCCCAGATGATTTCGGAGAGCTTGATGTCGGGCGCAATCGAGTTGATCACGAACAGGTTGAGCCCGACCGGAGGATGGATCAGGCCCATTTCCATGAGGATGGTCATGATCACGCCGAACCAGACCAGGTCGATGCCGTGCGCCTTCAGCGCCGGCAGGATGATCGGCGTCACCATCAGGATAATGGCCACCGGCGGCAGGAAAAAGCCGAGCACCACCAGCAGGATGTTGGCGGCGATGAAAAAGCCCCACTTGCCCAGCGGCAGGGCGACCATCCAGGTCGCCACTTCCTGCGTGATGTGCAGGTAGCTCATGACATAGGTGTAGAGGAAGCTCATGGCGATGATCATCATGACCATGGTCGACTCGCGCACCGTGCCGCCGAGGATGGCCTTCATCTCGCCCCAGCGCCAGCAGCCGTAGATCATCATCACCATCAGCAGCGAGGCGAAGGCGCCGATGCCGGCCACTTCCGATGGCGTGGCCCAGCCGCCGTAGAGCGCGACCATGATGATGACGATGATGGCGATGAAGGGCGCCAGCCGCGGCAGGGTTTCCAGCTTTTCGCGCCAGGTGAAGCTGTCCACGCGCAGGATTTCCGTATTGTTTCCCTGCAACCGCGCACGTACCTGCTCGCGGCGGAACTGGATCACCACCCAGACGATGAATAGGGCGGTGAGCAGCAGCCCGGGGCCGACGCCGGCCATGAACAGCTTGCCGATCGACTGCTCGGTGACCACGCCATAGAGGATCAGCGTCAGCGAGGGCGGGATCAGGATGCCGAGCGTGCCGCCGGCCGCGATGATGCCGGCCGCGAGCCCCGACGAATAGCCGCGCTTGCGCATCTCCGGAATGCCGGATGAACCGATCGCCGAGCAGGTGGCCGGACTCGATCCGCACATCGCGGCGAACACCGAACAGGCCATCACGTTGGCCGCGCCGAGGCCGCCGGGGATGCGGCCCATCCAGCGATTGAGCGATGCGTACAGGTCGCCGCCGGCACGCGACTTGCCGATCGCCGCGCCCATCAGCACGAACAGCGGGATCGTCAGCAGGACGAAGTTGTCGAGCTCGGAATACAGCGTCTCGGCCACCAGGCCGACGGTTTCGGCCGGCATGTAGAGCAGCATGAAGACCAGCGCCACGCTCCCTACCGCGAACGCGATCGGCATGCCGGAAAACAGTGCGACGAAGGTGGCGACCCCGAACAGGATTCCAATCTGGAGCGTGCTCATTCCTCGTCCTCACGGTGCTGGTGAATATGCTGATCGCCGAGTTGCACCAGCATTTGCAGCGAGAGCATGGTCATGCCCAGCGCCATGAACAGGTAGGCGGGCCACAGTTTGGGCGCCCAGGCAGTGTTGCTCATCTTGCCGTCGGCCCAGGCTTCATGAAAGAACTTCCAGGCGTGCCAGGCGATGAAAATGCAGAAGGCCATCGACAGGATGTCGCCCAGCAAATTGCGCCAGCGATTGGCGCGCTCGGACAGCAGCGCGTCGAGCACTTCGATGCCGACGTGCCCGCGCGAGGCCTGGGTGAAGGCGGCGCTCATGAAGGTGGCGATGATCAACAGCATGATCGACATTTCGATTTCCCAGTCGGTCGGCCAGTTGAGCCAATAGCGCACCACCACCTCGAAGACGAGGACGCCGCTGCAGATCACGATCAACACCCCTGACACGTAGCCGGTCAGGGTGTTGATCGCATTCACCGCACGGCTGAACTGCCACCACAATTTACGCATTGCGCAATTCCCTTTTTCAGGTCATTTGTGACGCGATGACGAACCGCCGGCAGTGCGAACGGCACGGCCAGGTGAGGTCGACAAAATCACCGATCGGCTGCGAAGGGAATTACTTGACCGCTACGGCCATGTCGAACAGCTCCTTGCCGCCCTTTACCTTCTCCTCGAAGTCCTTCCAGGCCGAGCCCTTGGCTACTTCGCGCCATTTGTCGAAGGCGGCCTGATCCATGTCGCCGACCTTGCGTCCGGCCTTGGTGTAGACCTCGACCACGCGCTCGTCGTCGGCCTTGGCGGCGTCCATGCCGAACTTCTCCAATGAGGCACCGACCTCCATGACCAGCTTCTGTTGCGCCGGCGTCAGCGCATCGAAGGTCTTCTTCGACATGAGCAGCGGCTCGAACATGAACCAGAAGGAATGCTTGCGCCCGGCAGTGAGGTAATCCGAGGTCTCGTGCAGACGGAAGCTGATCAGCGAGGTGCTCGACGTGATCGCGGCATCGAGCACGCCGGACTGCATCGCACTGTAGATCTCGTTGGACGCCACGTTGGTCACGGCGCCGCCGGCCGCCTTGATCATCAGGTCCATCTCGCGGCTGCCGCCGCGCACCTTCATGCCCTTGGCGTCGTCGGTGCTGACCAGCGGCCTGCCCTTGGAGGCAATGCCGCCGGCCTGCCAGATCCAGGTGATGATCTTGACGTTGCGCTCGTCGAGCAGGCGCGTCAATTCCTTGCCTATCGGCGCGTCCTTCCAGCGCAGGCCCTGCTCGTAGCTGGTGATCAGGGCCGGCATCAGGGTCAGATTGGCCGCGGGAAATTCGCCGCCGGCATAGGCCAGCGGATACAGCGACATGTCGAGCGCGCCCGTGGACAAAGCCTTGTATTGAGGAACCGGCTTCATCAGCGAAGCTGCCGGATAGATCTCGAACTTCAGCTGGCCATTGCTCTTCTTCTCGACTTCGGCGGCAAACTTGCGCACCAGGCGGTCGCGGAAGTCGCCTTCGTCGATGGTGCCGCCGGGGAACTGGTGGGAAATCTTGATCACCTTGGCCTGGGCCAGGGCCTGCACGCTGCCCAGGCCGAGGCTCAGGGTCAGTGCTGCCGCCAGAGCGTTCTTCAGAAAATTGCGTCGCATGCTCAGTCTCCTTTTTTTGATTTAATTCTGCCGCGCCTGGCGCCTGATGGCGGCCGAGGTGGCAATTGCGCCCTCGCGGGCGAAACTTTCAACGTTGTCTTCCAGTGAGTCGGGGTCGTACAGGTAATTCACCATCACGCCGAAGGATTGCTGCATGCCCTTCGGCGATGCATCGCCCAGCAGGTTGATGCGCTCGATGCGGGCGCCATTGCCGAGATGAAACCGTGCCACCGCGTCGAACGGCTGCCGGCCGTCGCCGCGACTGGCCTTGGCCAGCGTCAGGTAGCGCGCCGCAAGCCGTGCCAGGGCGTCATTGATCCGGCGCGCCGATGTGGCGGTCTGCACCCAGTCGCCCGCAGCGAGCTGCGCCGCATCGAGCGCGAGCCCAACGTCGGTCAGTGCCTGCGGATTCTTGCGTGCCCAGGAGGCAAGCCCGGGCAGGGGCGACAGGGTGGCGAAGTGGCGCAGCTTGGGAAAATCGCGCTGCAGATCGTCGATTACGCGCTTCAGCAGGAAGCTGCCGAAGGAGACGCCGCGCAGGCCGGCCTGGGTGTTCGAAATCGAATAGAAGATCGCGGTGTCGGCGCGGCGCGAATCGAACACCGGCGCGTGCTCGTCGAGCAGGGCCTGGACGCTGTCGGCAAGATGATCGGTGAGCGCCACCTCGACAAAGATCAGGGGTTCCATCGGCATGCGCGGATGGAAAAAGGCGTAGAGGCGGCGGTCCGAATCGAGCCGGTTCTTGAGGTCGGTCCAGGAGCGGATCTCATGCACCGCCTCGTACTGGATCAGCTTTTCCAGCAGGGCCGCCGGCGAATTCCAGGTGATGCGCTGCAGTTCGAGAAAGCCGACATCGAACCAAGCGGCGAGGCGCGACTCGAGCTCACGGTCGAGCGGCGCGAGCTCCGCGTCTTCATCCAGGTAGCGCAGCAAGTCGGCGCGCAAATCGACGAGGAACTTGACACCCTGCGGAATCGCGTTGAACTGGGTCAGGATGCGCAGCCGCGCCGAGCGCAAGGCCGCGCGCAGTTCCGCCTCGGCATCCCATTGGTTCTGGCTGCCCACCGCCTGCTGATAGGCCTCGTGGGCTTGCGCCACGCGTTCGGGCTCGGGGCCGAATTCCAGCGAGATCAGGCGCAGGAAGGCGTGGCGTCCGCTGTCGTCGAGGTCGAGATAGGTCTGTGCCAGGGCCGCCGCGCGCACGCGCGCGGAGACTTCTCCGCCGCGCGCTTCGGCGCATTCGGCGAGCTGCCGGCGCCACTCGCCGAGCTGCTTCGGCCCCACCCTCGCCGTGCCGCCGGCGCCGACTATGGAGCGCAAACGCCTGACCAGTCCTTCAGCCATGAACCTCCTCCGCGGCCAGCGACATTTCGCGCAGGGCGTCGAGCTGTGCCAGCAGATGGCCGCGCATTACCTGCTCCGCCGCATCGGCATCCTGGCGGTGCAAGGCCTGCATCAGCGCGCGGTGTTCGGCCAGCGATGCAGCCAGCCGGCCCTCCAGCCGCAGAGAATGGTGGCGCGACAGCTTCAGGAGTTTTCGCAAATCGCCGATCACCATCTGCAGCCAGCGATTGCCGGCGCATTCCTGCAACTGGTCGTGAAATACGTAGTTGGTCTCGTAGTAGCGATTCACGTCGGCCGCCGCCGCGTGCCTTTCCAGCTTCTCGTGGAGCGCGTCGAGGGCCTTGAGCTGGGCCGCCGTGCGCTTCTCCGCCACGTCGTGGGCGACCCGGCCTTCGAGCGTGGCCATGATGGGAAAGATCTCCTCCAGATCGCGCAGCGTCAGCTCGGTGACAAAGCAGCCCTTGTGCGGCTGCAGGTCGACGAGGCCTTCCGCAGACAGGACCTTGAGCGCTTCGCGCAGCGGCGTGCGGCTGATGCCGAACTGCTCGGCCAGCGCCGCCTCGTCCAGCCGCCGGCCCGGCGCGAGCACGTGATTGTAGATCTGCTCGCGCAGCAAATCGACAGCCTGCTGCGACAGGGATGAGCGATTAACCTTTGATTTCAATTGGAATCGATAATTGCATACGATATTTTGTATACAACATACCGGAGCTTGGGTGACGGGGTCAAGCTGCGCTGCAACACGCACGGATCAGGGTATCAATTGCGAAAAATCATCGATCGCCGGATAGTCGCCGGTGTGCTTTTCCGGCTGCTTCGTGTCCGGCTTCCTGATCGTCACCAGGTGCGCGATGCCATAGCGGCGCGCGCTGTCGAGCACCGGCAGGCTGTCATCGACCAGCACGGTGCGCGCCGGATCGAAGGGCTCGATCTCGTTGAGGCGCCGCCAGAAGGCCTGCTCCTCCTTGGCCGCGCCCAGCGCGTGCGAACTGACGATCGCGTCGAAGTGCGGCGAAAGGCCGGTGCGCGCCATTTTCAACGTCACGCTCTTGTGGTGGGCATTGGTCGCCAGCACCACGCGCCGGCCGCTGGCGCGCATCGCCTCGAGGAAGGCCGTCACGTGCGGATGGATGTCGATCAGGTGCGCGACTTCTTCCTTGAGGCGCATGATGTCGAGTTCCAGCGCGGTTTCCCAGAAATCCACCGAATACCAGTCCAACGTGCCGGCGCGCGCGTGATAGCGCGCCATCAGCTCCTCGCGTCCGGCCTCGGGCGAGAGGCCGCGCGCCTCGGCATAGCGTTGCGGCAGGTGGGTCTGCCAGAAGTGGTTGTCGAAATGCAGGTCGAGCAGCGTACCGTCCATGTCGAGCAGGACGGTATCGATGCGCGACCAGTCAAGCATGAGGAAAGCCGGACGAATCAGGGGCGGATATAGGCATAACCCTGCTGTTGCTTGCGCATCAGCTCGACCACCCCGGCCCCGACGTATTCGACATTCTTGTGCATGTCGTCGCGGCTGATCTTCAGATTGCGCATGGTGTTCTCGCAGGCCACCACCTTGACGCCGCTGGCGACCGCTTCCTCGATGCGGTTGGCAACGAGTGCATCGGCCTTCAGCATGCCGATGCCGGGACCGTAGGCCACGATCTCGATCTCCGTCTTGTCCGCGCCGAGATCGGTTTGCACGTTCTTCGCGTTGTTCAGCGCCAGATTCCATTTCTGCGGATCGGCGTCCGAGACCTGGATGACGACACGTTCCTTCTGCGGCGCTTTGGCGGCCGCCTTCTTCTTCTGCACGGCAACGGCTTTCTTCGGCTCGTCGGCGGCGATGGCGGCGAGCGGCAGGGCAAGGGCCGCACAGGCGATGGCGGCAGCGAGCTTGCGATTCATGGCGATCATGGGTTTTCTCCTCGGGTGGTTGAAAGCTGCGTCTTGCGCGCAGTCGATCAAGCATAGCAGCACGGCGCGACGCGCCGCCAACCACTATGCTTATGCGGAAATACAAACAGGCTATGGCCTGATATAGACCCAGCCCTGCTGCTGCAGACGCATGATCTCGACATAACCGGCCCTGGCATAGTCGATCTTGTCGATCATGTCGTCCCTGGTCAGGTGCATGGCCTGCATCGAGTTGCCGCAGGCGACGAAACGCACGCCGGCCGCCATCGCGTCCTGCACCCGGTTGGCGGTCAGCGCATCGGCCTTGATCATGCCGAGGCCCGGCCCGATGGCGACCACTGCGACCTCGACCTTGCCGAGCTCCTCCTGCACGTTGTTGATGTTGGACAGCACCGTGTTCCACTTCTTCGAGTCGTCTTCATTGACCTGGAACACGATGCGATTTCTTGTGGCCGCCGCGGTGCCGGCCGCATCCGCTGCACGAACGCCGGCGGCCGCCAGGGCGAGCAAGGCCATCAAGGCAAATGTCGTGGATCGTCTCGTATTCATGTCGGTTATCCTTCGCAGCACATTATCGACTTCACTCTGCCACAAATTCCCCATGGAGAAAATCGATTGCGCCGTGATCGGTGCCGGCGTCATCGGTCTGGCCGTTGCGCGCAGGCTGGCCGCCCGGGGTCGCGAAGTGCTGATCCTCGAAGCCGAGGGCGCTTTCGGCACGGGCATCAGTGCGCGCAACAGCGAGGTGATCCATGCCGGCATCTACTATCCCGCGGGTTCGCTCAAGGCCCGGCTCTGCGTCGCCGGACGCAGCATGCTCTATGCCTATTGCGCCGAGCGCGGCATCGGCCACCGGCGCTGCGGCAAACTGATCGTTGCCGGCGGCAAAGCGCAGCGCGAACAGCTCGGGCGCATCGCCGCCGGCGCCGCGGCCAACGGCGTCGATGACCTGCAATTCCTGTCGGGCGAGGCAGCACGCGCTCTGGAACCAGCGCTCGAATGCACCGCCGCGCTGCTGTCGCCGTCGACCGGGATCATCGACAGCCATGCGCTGATGCTGTCGCTGCTCGGCGACGCCGAACGCGACGGCGCGGTGCTGGCCCTGCAGAGTCCCGTGCGCGGCGGCGCGATCGTGACCGATGGCATTCTCCTCGACGTCGGCGGCGACGCGAATGAGGCCATGCAACTGCACGCCGCCACCGTGGTGAATTGCGCCGGGCTCGGCGCCCAGGGCGTCGCCCGCAGCCTGCGGGGGCTCGCGCCGGAATCGGTGCCGCCGCTCTCCTACGCCAAGGGCAACTACTACTCGCTGGCCGGACGCGCGCCCTTCTCGCGGCTTATCTATCCGGTGCCGGAAGCGGCCGGGCTCGGCGTGCATCTCACGCTCGACCTCGGCGGGCAGGCGCGCTTCGGCCCCGACGTGGAATGGATAGACCGCATCGACTACACGGTGGCCCCCGAACGCGCCGATGCCTTCTACGCCGAAGTGCGCCGCTACTGGCCGCAGTTGCCCGATGGCGCCCTGCTGCCGGCCTATGCCGGCATCCGGCCGAAGCCCCACGCACCGGGCGCGGCGGCCTGCGATTTTCTGGTCTCCGGCCCGGCGCAGCACGGCGTGCCCGGCCTCGTCTGCCTGTACGGCATCGAATCGCCGGGCCTGACCGCCTGCCTCGCCCTCGCCGACCACGTGGCCGGCCGGCTCGCCTGCTGAACGAAGCAGCGACGGCAAACTGCTAGGATATCCCCTGCCCCCTAAAACTCGTCCTGCCCACACGATGCCCAGCCACCCGCTTCGCGCCGCCACGATGGTTTCCGTCCTCGCCCTGCTCCTGCTTGCCGTTGCGTCGACGGGCACCCAGGCACAGACCAGGGACGTCAAGCTGTCCGGCATGGGCATTCGCAAATGCAGCGAGTGGCTGCAATGGAAGGAATCGCGCAATACGGAGGCACGCGCCATGGTGCTGGAATGGGCGCAGGGATTCATCTCCGGCCACAACGTCTATGCGCGCGCGGGAACTGAAATGGCGAGCCCGGTCATCGCCAATGCCAGCGTGCTGATTCCGCTGCTGGACAGTTATTGCCAGAAGAAGCCCGAGGACCGGATACTGTCCGGCGTGGTCGAGATCACCCAGAGCCTCGGCGGCGCCAAGGTCAATCTGGCGCCGAAGACGCTGCCCCCGCCGCACAATCCGCGGCCGGAGAGCAAGGGCAAAGTGGATTCCTGAGGCGCAACGGTTCCCTGCCATGACCGGCAAGACGACAGGAGCAATCATGGGCGGATTCGCAGGCAAGGCGGTCGTGATCTGCGTGTTATGGCTGGCGCTGGCCGCATCCGCGCGGGCCGATGTCCGCGGACTGCTTGCCGAGGTGCTCGCCACACATGGCGGCGGGGCGGCGCCGACGGCGATCCACGAACGCGGCGTGATCGAAACCCTGCGCCGCGGCAACGGGGTGGTGGAGCGCTGGTGGCAGGCGCCCGATCGCTTCCGCATCGAAATCGGGTATCCCGCCGACACGGAATCGCGCCTGCTGCGCGGCAACGAGGCATGGCAGCAGGGCGAACCGGCGACGGCCGCGTTTCGCGGCTCGCTGGTGCTGCAGGCGGCACGCATGGCGCTGCCCTGGCGCCTGCAGGAAAACGCGCGCCGCGTAGTCGATCTCGGCAGCGGAAAGAGCGGTGACGGAAAACCGGTCAGGGTGCTCGAATGGACGGTGCAGGAGGGCATCAAGCTGATCGTCGAAATCGATGCCGATTCCCGGCTGATCCTGCGCTCGCTCGGAATACTGACCATCAACAACACCTCGATGGAATTCGCCACCGGCTATGAGGACTACCGGATCGTCGCCGGCCGGCGCGTGGCCATGGTCGAACGGCATTTCGCCATGGGCCAGTACACCGGCACCACCCGGCTCGCCAGCGTCGAGTTTCCCGCCGTCCTGCCAGCGCCGACTTTCAATCCGCCGTCCGCCGCCGGTCTCAGAGTGCAGGAATCCGGCAAGCCGCGCGGCACGCCGGTCCTGACGCAGGCAGCGCGGCCGCTTAGCGGCCCCTGAAGCGCGGCGGCCGCTTTTCCAGAAAGGCCGCGAGCCCTTCGGCGTAGTCCTGCGTGTCGAGAAAAGCGAATGACGCGCGCTTTTCCTCTTCGCTCAGCGGACGCTCTTCCATCAGCCGCGCGATCCACTGCTTGTGCCAGCGCGCAACCAGCGGCGCTCCGGCGGCGATGCGCGCCGCGGTCATCTGCGCCTCGCGCAGCACCTCGCCGTCAGCCGCCACTCGCGTCAGCAGGCCTTTGGCATAGGCCTCGGCCGCGCTCAGGAGCCGCCCCTCGAGCAGAATTTCCTTCGTCACCTCGGGGCCGGCAAGCCTGAGCAGACCGGTCAGCTCGCCGGGGTACATCGAAAAGCCCAGCTTCATGATCGGCGCGCCGAAGCGCGCCGTTTCGCCGGCGATGCGCAGATCACAGGCGCAGGCGATTTCCAGCCCGCCGCCGACGCAGGGACCGAGAATCGCGGCGACAGTCGGATGCGGACAGGACTCGATCGCAACCAGCGCCGCGCCGACAGCCTCGTGGTATGCCAGCGCGAGATCGACCGTGGCACGCGCGGTACGGAATTCCTCGAGGTCGCCGCCGGCGGCGAAGACCGGGCCCTCGCCGCGCACGATGACGCAGCGCAGGGAACTGTCGGCGCTCAGCTCGTTCATGGTCTCGCGCAGCCGCTGCCACATGGCCGCATTCAGCGCATTGAGCTTGTCCGGATTGAACAGCGTGACCGTCGCTATATCGCCGTCACGCTGGCAGAGGATGTCGGGCTTCATGGCAGCAGGGCTCGGATCATTCGTGCATCTGCCGGCAATGACTCTCGCGGGCAAAGGTCAGGACGATGGCAGCCGCCACGAGGGTGCCGAAGATCAGCGAGAAACCGGCCTGATATGCCGCTGCATCGTATACCCTCGCGCCGGACTCGATCGCGCCGTTCCAGCGCCGGTCGAGCATCCAGCCTACCGCGGGCTGGAGAAACATGCCGCCCATCAGCGGCCCCATGTTGACCACGCCCGAGGCGGTACCCACCAGGCGCAGCGGCACCGACTCCTTGGCCCAGGCGAAACCGATGATGATGTTGCCCGAGGCGAAGCCGGTGGGCACCAGCAGCAGCACCAGCGCCCACAGCGGCAGCGGCACGAAGATGATCGCCGCCCAGCCGAGCAGGCCCACGCCCGCCGCGATCAGGTACAGGGGCTTGCGCCTGCCCATGCGTTCCGACCAGCTGCCGAGCAGGGGACCGCCGAGCGCCCAGGAGACCAGCAGGGTCGAGGTGATCGCTGCCGCGGCCTTGGGGTCCAGCCCGTGCACCTGCCGCAGGAAAGGTACGCCCCAGAGGCCGGCGAAGGTCAGCACCGCGCCGGTGAAGCCGATCGGCACCGCGGTCAGAATCCAAACGTTGCGGTAGGACAGGACTTCCACCAGACCGCGCAGCACGGAGCTCGACTGGTGCGCGTCGTGCGAGCCCTGGAAGTGGCTGGCGTAGCCGCGCTCGACCGGATCGTCGCGCACGCGCAGCCAGGTGGCGGCGCAGAGCACCGCCGTCAGTGCGGCGGAGACGCCCATCACCGGGCGCCAGCCGAAAGCTTCGACCAGCAGCCGCAGCGGCACTCCCGCCACCACGCCGCCGACGACGCCCATCAGCAGCGCCATGCCCGACGCCAGCGCATATTGCTGCGGCGAAAACCAGTGGCTGGCCAGCTTGAGCATGGAGACGAAAGCGACCGCCACCGAAGCGCCGATCAGCAGCCGCCCGATGCCGGCCCAGTAGATGTCCGGCGCAAACGCAAACAGCGCCGTGCCGAGCGCCGCCACGCCGGCCCCGACGGTGAGCAGGCGGCGCGGACCCCAGCGGTCGGCGATCATCCCGGTCGGAATCTGCATCGCGACGTAGGAATAGAAGTAGAAGGCCGAGAGATTGCCCAGCGCCGCGCCGCCGATGGCGAATTCGGTCATCAGCCGGTCGGTGATCACGGCCGGCGCGACGCGCTGGTAGAAGCCGATCAGGTAGAGCAGCGCACCCAGGCCCCAGACCGACCAGGCCAGCGCCGCAGGCGCAAAGCTCTTCTGCCCGCTCATGCCTTGAAATTCTCCGCCCACCACAGCCGCGCTTTCAGCCCCCAGGTCGTCGCATAGCCGACGACGCGGAAGCGCACATTGCCCTGTGCATCGACCACAAAATGCGTCGGCACCCCGCGCACACCCCAGTCCAGCGCGCGGCGGCCGTCGGCATCGATCAGTTGCGGCAGGTCGATGCCGCGCTCCCTGAGATGCTTCAGCACCGTCGCCGCATCGCCCGACTGCATCGCCACCGGGATGACGCGATGATCCTGCGCCACGGAAACGATGTTGCCTTCCTCCGCCTTGCACACCGGACACCAGGTCGACCAGAAAGCCACCAGCGTCGGCGTACCGCCAGCGCCGACTCTTGCGGGGCTACCGTCGGTGAGCACGCCCGCGAGCGGAGGCGCCGCACCTTCGGGCAGGCCGCGCGTCTGCCAGTACTGGGCGCCGAGAATGACGGCGACGATCAGGGCGGCTTCGAGCGCATGTCGCGGCCTGAACACACGCCGCAGACGATCACTCAAAGCCTGCGCCTTGCGCGCCTGGTTTTCCGCGTCGCGGGACGGCGTCAGCATTGCTCCCACGGCAGGCCTTCGAAGCGCCAGCCGTTCATCGAGCCGCGATGATGGGTGTCGTCGAGCTCACCCTCGAAGCCGTGCAGGACGTTGTACACCCGCGTGAAGCCGGCGGCTTCGAGCGCATGGCCGGCATCGACCGAGCGATTGCCGCTGCGGCAGATCAGCACCACCGGACGATCTCCGGAATGCCCGGCGAGCTTCTTCACTTCGCCGACGAAGTGGGGATTGACTTCCCAGTCGGGGCCGTCGTTCCACGAGACATGGCTGACGCCGGCCGGGTGCCCGACGAAGAAAAATTCCATCTCGCTGCGGCAATCGACGAACAGCGCGCTCGGATTGTCGTGCAGAAACTTGGCCGCTTCCTTGGGGGTCAGGTGCTTCATGGCGATACCTCCTGCAGAGCCGCCTCAAGAGAGGTGTCCGCCCCCCAAAGGGGCAGCGAGCCTGTAGTGCGAGCGTGGGGGCACATTCCATTCTCCTTGTCGTGTTGGCCCCATTCTAGCGCAGCACCTTTAGCCCTGAAGGACTCCTCCGGTATAGTCGAAACATGAATCCCCTGTCCCGCGCTCTCGCGGCGCTCGCGTCCGCCGTGGGCTTCTACGGCTCCGACGGCATCCACCTCGCCGCCCTGAAACCGGGGCGAGCCACGACGCGGGACATCCGCGAGCGGCTCGGCGCGCCGGCGGCGGAATGGCCGAACAGCGACGGCGGCGCGACCTGGGAGTACCCGCGCGGGCCAGCGGGCACGCAGTGCTGGATGTTGACGCTGGACCAGCGCGGCGTGCTGCAGAAGATCGAGCAGGCCCTGACCGAGGAGAACTTTGCCCGCATCGAAAAGGGCTGGAGCGCCGGGCAGGTACGCCGGTTGCTGGGCAGGCCGGCCAGCGAGGCCGAGTTTCCGCTGAAGCCGGAGATGGTCTGGGAATGGCGCATCGATGCGACGGCGCCGGGTACCCACACCTGGTTCGAGGTACATTTCACGCCGGACGGATACGTCACCGGCACCTCGCGACGCGAGGAACTGCAGGGCTAGCCAAGGCCCCACGGGCGTCATGGCTTCCCGCTGCGCCCTGCTGCAACGCCTGCGCCGGCGGGACGGCGGTATAATGCGCGTTCGCTTCCGAGGAGCGCTGCAAGGTAGACGACCCGCCAGCTTCATGGGCCGCGACCCTAGGCTCGGAACCTGATGAACAACCGCGCTCACCCACCCTTGGAGTATTCCGCCGGGGCACAAGGTGAGCCGTCATGCAGCGAGGCTCCCCGCCCTGGTCATGGATTGGAGAGACGCATGACCACCCGCCGCCTGAGTTCCACTGCCCCCCCTGCACGGCCGCAACCCGACCGCAGCACCGAATTGCGCGAGCAGCTCGCGCAACGCATCCTCATTCTCGACGGCGCCATGGGGACCATGGTGCAACGCCACGGCCTCGTCGAAGGCGACTATCGCGGCTCGCGCTTTGCCGCGCATGGCAAGGACCTGAAGGGCAACAACGATCTGCTGTGCATCACGCGGCCCGACGTGATCGGCGGCATCCATGCCGAATATCTCGCCGCCGGCGCCGACATCATCGAGACCAACAGCTTCAACGCGACGCGGGTTTCGCAGGCCGAGTACGGACTGGCCGACCTCGCCTTCGAACTGAACGTCGCCGCCGCAAGGCTGGCGCGCGAAACCGCGGACAAGTTCTCGACCGCCGACAAGCCGCGCTTCGTCGCCGGCGTGCTGGGGCCGACCTCGCGTACCGCATCGCTGTCACCCGACGTCAATGATCCGGGGGCACGCAACATCACCTTCGATGCGCTGGTAGCCGACTATGTCGACGCCGCACGTGGCCTGACCGAAGGCGGTGCCGACATCCTGCTGGTGGAAACGGTGTTCGACACGCTCAACGCCAAGGCCGCGCTGTTCGCCATCGAGAAGTTCTTCGACGAGGCGGGACGGCGCTGGCCGGTGATGATTTCCGGCACCATCACCGACGCCTCGGGACGCACGCTGTCCGGGCAGACGGCGGAAGCCTTCTGGAACTCATTGCGTCACGCCAAGCCTTTGAGCTTCGGCCTCAACTGCGCGCTCGGCGCCAGCGAGTTGCGCCAGCACGTCGAGGAATTGTCGCGGCTCTGCGACTGCTTCATCTCGGCCCATCCCAACGCCGGCCTGCCAAACGCCTTCGGCGGCTACGACGAGACGCCGCAGGCGCTGGCCGACGAGATCCGCGAATGGGGCGCGACAGGGATCATCAACATCGCCGGCGGCTGCTGCGGCACGACGCCCGACCACATCCGCGCCATCGCGCAGGCGCTCGCCGGCATGAAGCCGCGCGCGATCCCGCAGATCGAGAGAAAGCTGCGCCTGGCCGGCCTCGAAGCTTTCAACATCGGCGACGACAGCCTGTTCGTCAATGTCGGCGAGCGCACCAACGTCACCGGCTCGAAGGCCTTCGCCCGCATGATCCTCGAAGGCCGTTTCGACGACGCGCTGGTGGTGGCCCGCCAGCAGGTCGAGAACGGCGCGCAGGTGGTCGACATCAACATGGACGAAGCCATGCTCGATTCGCAGGCGGCGATGGTGCGCTTCCTGCACCTGGTCGGCTCCGAGCCCGACATCTGCAAGGTTCCGCTGATGCTCGACAGTTCGAAGTGGGACGTGATCGAAGCCGGCCTCAAGTGCATCCAGGGCAAGGGCATCGTCAATTCCATCTCGATGAAGGAGGGCGAAGCGAAGTTCCTCGAACAGGCGCGTCTGGCCCGGCGCTACGGCGCGGCGGTGATCGTGATGGCCTTTGACGAACAGGGCCAGGCCGACACCTACGAGCGCAAGATCGGCATCTGCAAGCGCGCCTACGACGTGCTGCTGGCCGACGGCTTCCCGGCCGAGGACATCATCTTCGATCCGAACATTTTCGCCATCGCGACGGGCATTCCGGAGCACGACAACTACGCGGTGGATTTCATCAACGCGCTGGCGTGGATCAAGGCCAACCTGCCCTTCGCGCGGACCTCGGGCGGCGTGTCGAACGTGAGTTTCAGCTTCCGCGGCAACGATGCGGTGCGCGAGGCGATCCATACCGTGTTCCTCTACCACGCGGTCAGGGCCGGCCTCACCATGGGCATCGTCAATGCCGGCCAGCTCGGCGTCTACGACGATCTGGCGCCCGAGCTGCGCGAGGCGGTGGAAGACGTCGTATTGAATAGAAAAGTCGCAGGTGGGGCAAACCCGGGCGACACGCTGACCGAGCTCGCGACGCGGGTCAAGGGCCAAGCGAAGGAACAGGTGGTCGATCTCGCCTGGCGCGCATGGCCGGTGGAAAAGCGCCTCGAGCACGCGATGGTCAAGGGCCTCACCGAGTTCGTCGTGGCCGACACCGAGGAATGCCGCGCGGCACTGTTCGCCGAAGGCAAACCTCCGCTGTCGGTGATCGAAGGGCCGCTGATGAACGGCATGAACGTGGTCGGCGACCTGTTCGGCGCCGGCAAGATGTTCCTGCCGCAGGTGGTCAAGTCGGCGCGCGTGATGAAGCAGGCCGTGGCGCACCTGATTCCCTACGTCGAGGCGGAGAAGCTGCGCACCGGCTCGACCTCGAAGGGCCGCATCGTGATCGCCACGGTCAAGGGCGACGTCCATGACATTGGCAAGAACATCGTCGGCGTGGTGCTCGGCTGCAACGGCTACGAGATCATCGACCTCGGTGTCATGGTCCCGGTCGACAAGATCCTGCATGCGGCGAGGGAACACGGGGCACAGGCGATCGGCCTCTCCGGCCTGATCACGCCCTCGCTGGAGGAAATGGGCCACATCGCGGGCGAGATGCAGCGTCAGGGCTTCACCCTGCCGCTGCTGATCGGCGGCGCGACGACCTCGCGCGCCCACACCGCGATCAAGATCGCGCCGAACTACGCCGGACCGGTGGTGTATGTGCCGGACGCCTCGCGTGCCGTCGGCGTGGTGACCAAGCTGCTGTCGCTCGACATGCGCGCTTCCTTCGTCGCCGAAATCGCCGCCGACTACGACAAGGTGCGCGGCCAGCATGCAAACAAGAAGGGCATTGCGCTGGTGACGCTGGAAGCGGCGCGCGCCAATCGCGCCCGGCTGGCATTCGAGGGAGATGCGGCGCCGGTCAAGCCCAGGCAGCTCGGCGTCACCGTCCTGCACGACCTCGATCTTGCGGTGCTGGCCGGGTACATCGACTGGGGCCCCTTCTTCCAGACCTGGGATCTCGCCGGCAGCTATCCGAAGATTCTCGACGATGCCGTCGTCGGCGAAGCCGCGCGCAACGTATTTGCCGACGGCAAGGCCATGCTGCAGCAACTGATCGCGGAAAAGTGGATCACCGCAAATGCGGTGTTCGGCCTCTTCCCGGCCAACGCCGTGGGCGACGACATCGTGTTCTACGCCGACGAGTCACGCGACAAGGCGGCGATGACCTGGCATGGCCTGCGCCAGCAGCAGGAGCGCCCCGCCGGCAAGCCGCAGCAGTGTCTTTCCGATTTTGTCGCGCCGAAACGCGGCGTCGGCGATACGGCGGCAGATTACGCCGGCGCCTTCGCCGTCACGGCCGGCATCGGCATCGAGAAGAAGCTCGCCGAGTTCGAGGCGCAGCACGACGACTACCGCGCCATCATGCTCAAGTCGCTGGCCGATCGGCTGGCCGAAGCCGCCGCCGAATGGCTCCATCGCGAAGTACGCACTAACTACTGGGGTTATGCCTGCGGCGAGTCACTCGACAGCGCGGCGCTGATCGACGAGAAGTACCGGGGCATCCGCCCCGCGCCGGGCTACCCGGCCTGCCCCGACCACACCGCCAAGGGCGGATTGTTCGCTCTGCTGGATGCGCCGCGCAATGCTGCCATGCAGCTAACCGAAAGCTATGCGATGACGCCGGCCGCCTCGGTCGCCGGCTTCTATCTGGCCCACCCCGAAGCACACTACTTTGCCGTTACAAAAATCGGTCGCGACCAGCTTGAAGATTGGGCAAAGCGCGCCAACTATAGTATTTCAGAAGCCGAAAAATGGCTCGCCCCATTGTTGTAATCCCCCGGAGAACCCAATGTCAGAAGCAAATCTGAATCGCCTGAGCTTCAACGAAGCTGTCGTGTTAGTCAAACAGCGCAAACGGGCGGCGTTCGCCGCGATGCCGGTATTCGGCGACGACGAGGGCGACGAAAACGCAACCGCCGAAGGCGCGCGCATTTTCATCCTCCTGCCCGACGAGGATGAAGGCTGGATTCTGCGCTTCATCGCGGGACCGTTCTTTTCCGCCGCCTTCGCCGCCAACGACGTCATACCCAACGACGAAATTCCCGATCGCGTGCGCGAACTGCTGTTCGTGCCGACGCGCTGCGAGGAGGACTGGCTGACCGACCAGCTGCAGGTGCTTTTGGCGAAGCTGACGCAGGCCGCGGGTATCGGCGAGCAGATGCCCGACTACAATGCGCCGGCAGCCAAGGCGGCGGCCGATGTGGTTTTCCCGGTCTCCTTCATCGGCCTCAACAAGCCGCTCTGAACGGCACCGGCCACTCTAGGCCCGGCGCGCAACGATGAACAGCCGGCGGAACGGGAACAAGGTCGTGCCGTCGGCCAGCGGCGGGTAGGCGCTGCGCAGCCGGCGCGCATAGTCCGCCTCGAATTCAGCGCGCTCGGGCGGCTCCAGCGCATCGAGGAACTGCTTGAGCCAGGTTCCCTTGGTCCATTCCTTGACCGGATCGGCGCCCTGCAGGACCTGCAGGTATTCCGTTTCCCAGATATCGATGCTCGCGGCCAGCGGCGCGAGCATCGCGTAGTACTCACGGGGCGCGGCGACCGGCGCGGGGCGCAACAGGGCTTCCAGCCGGCTTCGCCATGCGCGTGCGCGCACGGTCTCGGCAATCAGGGTGTGCGACGGCGCCGCAAAATTCCGCGGCATCTGCACGGCGAGCACGCCGCCCGGAGCGACCTGGCCCAGCAGCCGCAGAAAGAGCTCGTCGTGGCGCGGCAACCAGTGCAGTGCGGCGTTGGAGAAGATCAGGTCTGCAGGCTCTGCCGGCGCCCAGTCGGCCACGCTCTGCCGGACCCATTTCGCCGCCGGCAATTCACGCGCTGCCTGCGCCAGCATCTCGGCCGAATCATCGACGCCGGTGATGGCGGCTGCGGGCCAGCGCCCGGCCAGCAGCCGCGTGACGTTGCCGGCGCCGCAGCCGAGGTCGTAGACATGCTTCGGAGCCGTCAGGTCGACCCTGCCCAGCAGATCGACTGCGGGCCGCAGCCGCGGCTCGGAAAACTTTAGATATTGATCGGGATTCCACGCCATCTTCGCCTCCCGGTCACTCGGCCGCCGGTCGTCGATTCAGCAGCATGCTTTGCAGCAATCCGGTCAGAGGTCGACGCCCCAGACTACGGGCTTCTTTTTCTTCAGCGACCACTCCAGCAGTTCCAGCAGTGGCACCGCGCGTTGCGTCAGGGTGACGAAGGGCCGCGAACCCTGCGCGTTGGGTCGGCTCTTGTCCGGCTCGGTACGCGGCAGATCTTCCTCGTCGAGGCCGGCGCGCTGCCGCTTGTCTTCCTCGATCGCGGCCTTGAGCCGGGCAATCGCGTCGGGCAACTGCTCGACGGTGACGATGCCCTTGTCGGTTGCATCCTTGCCCATGAGCTTCATCAAGCGCTGCGCGACGTCGCCGAACATGATGACGTCGCCGGAGGCGGGGGATTGAAAGGTGACTATCATGGTTCGAGCTCCTTCAGCCAGTCGAGAATCTGCTGCGCCGGTTTCTTCCAGTCGCGCTCCAGCATCAGGCCGTGGCCCATGCCGGGAAACACATGGGCGTCCACGCCGTAGGTGCGCGCCGTCATTTCCACCAGCGAAGCGGGAATCAGGTGATCGAATTCCGCGCCCTGCACCAGCAGCGGCGTGCGTTTCACGCGCCCGACCCGCGGCATGCCGAACAGCGACATGTCCCAGATCGCGCGGTGCGATTCGGATTGCGAACCCTTGTAATACCGCTTGAGGTCGTCGAGCGAAACCGGCTGCGCGAACAGCGCCTCGCGCAGGGTTTCCAGCGACGCCTTGCCGCCGCTCATCAGGCTGTTGAGGTCCTTCATCATGCCGGGCTTCGAAAACATCATGCCCATCGCGGCCGACAGCAGGCCTTGCGGCGGCACGGCACACATCAGCACGGCGCCGGGCGCCTGATGATCTTCGAGATACTTCTGCACCACGAAGCCGCCCATCGAATGCCCGATCAGCACCGGCGGCGCCGGCAGGGCGGCGACCGTGGTCGCCACATCCTTCACGTAGTCGGCGATCGAAAAGCTGTCGAGATGCTTGCGGCCCGGCGAAGCGCCATGTCCGGAAAGGCTTAGGGCATAGGCTGCGTAACCGGCCTCGGCGAAGAAGGGCAGGAAATGCTCCTCCCAGCACCAGGCAGCCGTATAGGCGCCATGGACGAAAAGCAGCGGCGTCGGGAGCGATGCGCCCGCAGGTTTGCGGACCAGGACTTCGTGATGCTCGAATCGGGGCATATTCATTGCGGCAACTTGTAGGAGCCCTTGGGCGACAGCCGCGCAAAGGGTGCCTTCGGGGCCTCATTGCGCGCGGCTCTGTTTAGAATGCTTATATTGCAATTTTACCGCGCGCCATCCATGCTGAAATGGCTGATTGTCCTGATGGCCGCTGTTTTTGTCGTCGGCTTGCTGCAACCTCGCTTGGCGCGTTTGTTGCGACTGGGGCGACTGCCGGGCGACGTGCGGGTGCGGCTGCGCGGCAAGGAATATCTGTTTCCCTTCGCCTCGGCGGTGCTTCTGTCGCTGGTTGCCGGCCTTATCGGTCGGCTGCTTTGAGTTCCCGCAGGGCGGCCACGCGCGCAGCGCCGATGTTGCGCGCAATGGCCTGCGGATCGGGCCGGCCTTCCGCAGCACGAGCTGCGGTTTCGCGGGACGCAGTTTCCCGGGCTATTGCCCCTGCATCCACGGCGCGCACTGCCGCCAGCGCCGCCCGCCAGGAACGCGCCTGCACGTAGTCGCGTTCTTCCCAGCCGAGCCGTCCGCGATAATCAGCCTCGCAGGCAAGCAGAATCTGGTCGAAGCGGTCGGGGCGGCGCAGCGCATCGCAGCGCTCGAGCACGGTCAGTTTGGTTTCCGGCCGCAACTCCGCCACACGGTGAATGTCGCCATGGAAACGCGCGGCCAGTCGCCCGACGTCGCGGCAATCCGCGGGCACGCGCAGCCGCTCGCAGACGTCTTCGAGCAGGGCCACGCTCTTCGCCTCATGGCCGTAGTGGCGCGGCAGTATGTCGGCCGGCGTGCGGCCCTTGCCCAGATCGTGCATCAGCGCGGCAAAGCGCGCCGGCAAGGCGCCTTCGAGTCGCGCCGACATGTCGATGACCATCATGACATGCACGCCGGTATCGACTTCCGGATGATAGTCGGCACGCTGCGGCACACCCCACAAGGCATCCAGTTCGGGCAGCAGGCGCGCCAGCGCCCCGCATTCGCGCAGCACCTCGAACATGCGCGAGGGCTTCGCTTCCATCAGGCCGCGAGCCAGTTCCTGCCAGACACGCTCGGACACCAGCGCATCGACTTCGCCGGCGGCGACCATGCTGCGCATCAGTTCCATGGTTTCCGCGGCGATCGAGAAATCGGCGAAGCGCGCCGCGAGGCGGGCGACGCGCAGGATGCGCACCGGGTCCTCGGCAAAGGCCGGGGACACATGCCGCAACAGGCGCGCTGCGAGGTCGGCGCGGCCGCCGTGGGGATCGATGATGGCGCCCGACGCGTCCTTGGCCATGGCATTGATGGTCAGGTCGCGTCGCACCAGGTCCTGCTCCAGCGTTACGCCGGGCGCGGCATGAAAGGCAAAGCCCGTATAGCCCGGCGCCGTCTTGCGCTCGGTGCGGGCCAGCGCGTATTCCTCGTGCGTCTGCGGATGCAGGAATACCGGGAAGTCGCGCCCGACCGCCACGAAACCGCGGTCCAGCATGTGCTGCGGCGTGGCGCCGACCACCACCCAGTCGCGGTCCGTGACCGGCAGTCCGAGCAATTCGTCGCGCACCGCACCGCCCACGGCATAGATTTCCATGGGCACTATCAGGTTCGCAAATAGGTCGGCGCGATGAGTTCCAGCGGCGTCGCGATGCGGCCGAAAGGCAGCGCACAGCCGCTGTCGCAAACGCTGGCGACGCGCATCGAACGGATGTTGTCGCGCGTCATCGGGCCGTTGGGAATGAATTCCATGGCCCAGGCCTGCAGCCAGGCGATGGCACCCGGCAGGCCGACCACGGCGCGCGGATGGCCGGAAACCTCCGCGGCATAGGCGACCAGTTCGCGCAGGCTGTATTGCTTCGGACCGCACAGATCGTAGGCCGCGCCGATGCTCTCCGGGCGCAGCAGGCTGTCCGCCACCGCCGCGGCGACGTCGCCCACCCACACGGGCTGGAAGCGGGCATTGGCGCCCGCCAGGGGAAAGAAGGGTGCGATCTTCGCCAACTGCGCGAAGAGCGTGAGAAAGGAATCGCCCGCCCCGAAAATTACCGAGGGACGAAACAGAGTGAGATCGAGGCCCGCCTCGCGCAGGACCGCCTCGCCGGCGGCCTTGGAACGCAGATAGCCGGAGGGCGCGTCGGCCGCCGCCTTCAGCGCCGAGACATGCAGCACGCGGCGCACGCCGGCCGCCTTGGCGGCAACGGCGATCTTTTGCGGCAACTCGACGTGGGCACGGGCGAAGCCCTTGCCGTAGGGCTCGCCTTCACCACCCTTGAGGATGCCGACCAGACTGATCACGGCGTCCTGCCCGACCATCAGCCGGGCCAGCGTCGCGGGATCATGCACGTCGGCCTCGACCACGGTCGCCGTGGGCAGCACCAGCAAGTGTTTGGCGTGGTCTCGCCGACGCGTCGGCAGAGTCAGGCAAAAGTCGGCGCTGGCGACGCGGCGAGCCAGTTCGCCGACGATGGCCGTGCCCAGGAATCCGGTGCCACCGATGATCAGCAGATTCTTCACGGCAACTGCTCCACTCCCGTCTCGCCCTGTCCGCGCGCGCCGATCACGCCGAGCGCCCCCTTCAGGGATTGCGGGCGGCCGGAAAACAGGGTGTTGTAATAGACCGCGTTGCTCATGACTTTCTTCACGTAGTCACGGGTTTCCGTGAACGGGATGGTTTCGGCATAGATCGCGCCTTCCAGCGGCCCTTCCGCACGCCACTTGCGGGCACGGCCGGGGCCGGCATTGTAAGCCGCGGAGGCCAGCACCGGATGGTTGTCGAGCGACTGCAGCACCATCTTCATGTAGTGCGTGCCGAGCGTGACGTTGGTGTCCATCTCGGTCACCTTGGTCGGGTGGAAATGAGCGAGGTTGATCTTCTTCGCCACCCATTTCGCCGTGGCGGGCATCAACTGCATGAGGCCCTTGGCGCCGACCGAGGATTTCGCGTTCATGATGAAACGCGATTCCTGACGCATCAGGCCATAGACCCAGCCGTTGTTGAGGGCAAGTTCGTCGGCCTTGGGCAGCACCTGGTCGCTGAAGGGCGCAATGTAGCGCAGGCGGTAGTTGTGCTGCGCCAGGGTCCGGTCGGCGGTGTTGATGGCGCGATCCCAGATCTCGTTGCGCCGGGCGAACTCGGCGGCCGCCAGCAGGGTCCGGTCGTCCATGCCGCGCAGCGACCACACCCATTCGCGCACGCCTTCGATGCGCATATCGACACGAAACAGCGCCAGCGCGCGCTGGAAGCCCTGGTTCGCCGCGGCCTGGGCCAGTTCCTCTGCGCTCGGCGCCGCCGCAAGGGGCGGCACGTCGATGGTGCGGCCCAGTTCCTCGTCGGCCAGGTTGCCGTAGAAATTCGGCTGGCCGCTGAGTTTCGAATAGAGCGCGCGGGCTTCGTCGCCACGGCCGGCGGCGGCCAGCGCCCGCGCCTGCCAGTAAGTCCAGTCCGGCTGGACGGACTGGCCCGGCGGCATTGCCGCGATCCCCCGCCGCACGGCGTTCCAGTCATGCACGCGCAAGGCGGCGCGCACCCGCCAGGCCATTTGTTCCTCGGACAGGGCTGTGCCGACGGCATTTTCGTACCAGGCCAGCGCTTCCGGCTGATGACGCAAAGCCGCCTGCCAGGCCAGCTGCCCCCAGGCGTAGCCGCGCTCTTCGGCGGTAAAGCGCGCTTCGATTCGCGTCCAGCGCTTGGCCGCCGCCTGCGGGTCGTTGCGCGCCAGCCGCTGTACCGCGAACAGTGCCGTTTCACGGCCGCCGCGCTTTGCCGCAAAGCCGGACGGGAGCTTGTCGAGATAACGCGCCGGAGCTTGCGCTATGGATTCAAGGCCGCGCCCGTCGAAGCCTTCGCTCGCCGGCAGATAGGCAGCCGCGCTGCGTGCGGCGCCGACCCGCTTCGCCTCGAAGAAGCGCCGCACACGCTGCCAGACCTCTTCAGCCGTCAGGGCCTGCGCCGCAACCAGCTGATCGACCAGCGGCTCGCAGGCCTGCGGCAGATCCTGGCCGCCGGTCCATAGCGGACGGACAATCTCGGGCGTTCGCGTGGCTTGCGCCGCATAGCAGTTCACTTCCGCATCGGGCAGGGCAAGCGCCGGCAGCTCGCGCTGCAAACCGGCCCAATCGCCCTTCTTGCCCAGCGCGCGCAGCCAGTCGCCGCGCAACTTCTCGGCGAGATAGGCACCCGGATAGCGGCTCAGATAATCCGCAACCCCGCTGTCGTCGCCATCGTCAAGGCGCAGGCGCAGTGACCAGTATTCGGCCCACGGGTACAGCGGATGCCCCTGCAGCATTTCCAGCTGGCGCCCGAGGCGCACGCGTTCGCCATTGCGAAATGCGTCCCGCGCCAGAAGAAAGGCCGCATCGCCCCGCTCGGCATGGCTTGCCGAAGGGGCACAAAGCGCCGGGGCCGGCGACAAGGCGACCGCCGCCGAGAAAGCCGCAATGAGGGCTATCCGGGGTAGGGACATGGCGGGCTTGAGGTTATAGTTCATCCAATGTTTGCTTCTTGACTCGTTCCGGCTCCACGTTAGCACATGACTGCAGACTCGCCGTCCGGCGAACACACCGACGATTCCCCGATTCCTCGCGCTGCATTGCGCCGCCGGAAGCTGGCGGCGCGTATGGCGCTGGACACTACAACCCATGCCGAACTTTCGGCGCGCATCGAGTCCCATCTCGCCGCGCTGCTGGCACCCCTGCCACCGCGGACCCTGGCCTTCTGCGCGCCGGTGCGTGGCGAATTCGATGCACGACCCTTGGCGTCCCTCCTCCTTGCCCGCGGCTGGCAGACGGCGATGCCCATCGTCGTCGAACCGGATGCGCCGATGCGCTTCAGGCGCTGGACGCCCTCTTCCGCGATGGGCGTCGATCGCTACGGCATCCCGATCCCGCTCGATGGTCCGGATCTCGTCCCCGACGTCGTGCTGCTGCCATTGCTGGCCTTCGATGCGCAGGGTTTCCGCCTGGGCTACGGTGGTGGATACTTCGACCGCACACTGGCGGTACTGGTTCCCCGCCCGCTGGCAATCGGCATCGGCTTCGAACTCGGACGCGTGGCAGACATCCGGCCGCAGACGCACGACATACCCCTCGCCGCGATAGTCACCGAGGCCGGCATCCTGCGTTTTGCGCCGGCCTAACGGCCGGTCGCCCGGCCCAGCCGCTCCAAAGCCTCGTCGAGCAGCGCGCGGCGCGTGCCGAAATTAAGGCGGACGAAGCCGGCTGCACCGAAATCCGCGCCGTCCGAAAGCCCCAGGCCATGCTGCTCGAACCAGCGCGCCGGATTATCGACGCCACGATCCGCGGCGAACTCGCGCGCATCGATCCAGGCCAGGTAGGTCGCCTCCACCGGCCGCATTTCCAGACCCGGTACCGCGCCGACGGCACGCTCGACGGCGCGCAGGTTGCCGCGCAGATAGTCGAGCAGCGCCGCGTGCCAGTCATCGCAGCGGCTCAGCGCCGCTTCGGTCGCGACCATGCCGAGAGCATTGACGTGCGGCACGATGCCGTGCATGGCATCGCGAAAGCCGCGGCGCAGGCGGCCGTCGGGGATGATGGCGAAAGCGCAGCCCAGTCCGGGGATGTTGAAGGTCTTGGACGGCGCCATCAGCGTGATGGTGCGCGCCGCCAGTTCGGGGCCGAGCGTGGCGAAGAGTCGGTGCCGGCAGGACGGCGACAGGATCAGGCCGTTGTGGATTTCGTCCGAACAGACCACCAGATCGTGCTTTTCCGCCAGCAGCGCTATCTGCCACAACTCGTCCTCATTCCATGCGCGTCCGGTCGGATTGTGCGGATGGCAGAGCAGGAAGAGTTTCGCCTGACTGGTCCTGAGCACCGCGTCGACGGCCGGAAAGTCCCACAGCCAACCGGCGGAATCGCGCACCAGCGGCGCGCTCGCCACGCGCCGGCCGAAATTGCCCGGCGCCGACAGAAAGGGCGGATAGATCGGCGTCGCGGTGAATACGGCATCGCCTGCCAGACCGGTGGCGCGGCAGGCGACGTTGAGACCGGACACGAGGCCGGGCAGCCAGACGATCCATTCCGGATCGATGTTCCAGGCGAACTTGCGCTCGAGGTAGCCGACCACTGTCTCGACCTGGCTCGCGGTGGGCTGGTTGTAACCGAACACGCCATGGTCGATGCGGCTCCGCAGGGCCGCGATCACCGCAGGCGGCGCGGCAAAATCCATGTCCGCGACCCAGAGCGGGATTACACCGCCCGGCTCGCTGCGCCCGGCGTACCTCGCCCATTTCACCGAATCGGTGCCGGCGCGTTCCACCGCCGCGTCGAAGTCGTAAATCATCGGCCGGCGCCTGCCGCCGCGTCAAGAAGCGTCAATTGGGCGGCCGGAAAAGAAAATCTCCGCCCTCGGTGTGCCCGGCCGATACCACTGCGCCGTATTGGGGCTGTTGCGGATACTCGCTGCTGACGCCCGTGCGCACCGAACTCCAGATTCGCGCTCCAGGCGTCAGGCTGCCGGTACTTTGCAGCGTCTTGACCAGATTCCAGGCGAAGATCGAATGTCCCTCCTTGCCTTCATCGGACACGGGTTCATCGTCGCCCGAGGAAAGCACCAGCACGGAACGCTGTTTCAGTATCTGCTCCGGATCGAGCTCCCTGCCTGGCGTGAATTTCTGCTCCTTGGTCAGACTGCCCGAGTAGCAGCTGTCGGACACCAGAATCAGCTGGCGTGCGCGAATCGCGGTGAGCAGCCTCGAAATGTCGCTATTCGAAATCCAGCCCTGCGCCGTCTTGACCGAGGCGTCGACCGGAATCCAGTAGCCCATCTTGACCTCGTCCAGGAGATAGCCGTGGCCGGCGTAGAACAACAGTACGCTGTCCTCCGCCCTCGCTTCCGCGGCCACGGCGTTGAGAGTCTCGATGATTTTTGCCTTGCCCGCATCCTTGACGATCCGGGTTTCGAAGCCGAAGCGGCTGCGCAGCACCTCGGCGATCCGGGTGATGTCGGCGATCGGCGTGTCGAGCGAAGGAATCGGCGCGGCGTAGGCATTGTTGCCGACCAGCACGGCAAAGCGGCGCCCTGTCGGCGCGGCCGGTTCAGCCACGACCTGCGCGGCGGCCGGCAACCCGGGCCGTGCCAGGCAGCGGCCTTCGGCGGCGCTCTCCCCCGCCTTGCATTCCGCGACGTCGGCCGCTGCCGGATTCTTGCGCAGTTCCTCCAGCGCCTCGCGATACAGCAGGGTCCGCGCCTGATGCCGCTGCATCTGGATCGCCTGGAACTGCGCCTTGCCCGGAATGCCGCCGACGAAGGCCGGCGGACGAAGCATTTGCGCGTGAGCCGGCACCAGCATCGCTGCCGCCAACAATCCGAGCCAGAACCCCACTCTCGATCTCATTTTGCAGACTCCGAATCAGCCGCCGTCTTCAGCAGCGCGGGCCAGTCCCGCAGCCAGCAGCAATCGTGATCATAGCCCGGCAACCGCTCCATGCGCCCGCCCATGCGCCGGACGAAGCGTTCGACGACGGACGGCGGCACGGTCCTGTCTTCGCTGCCGACGAAATGCACGCCGTGCCGGAAACGCGCATTTTCACCCAGTTCGCCCGGATCGAGCGAGCCCCGCAGCGGCGTTGCCTCATGCACCGCGACCCATGCCGCAAGCGACAGGGGTGCAGCCACCGTGACCAGGGCGTCGACGTCGTTGCGCCGCGCCGCCAGCAGGGTCGCGATCACGCCGCCGCCCGAATAGCCGTAGAGCCGCAAGCGCCCGGCTCCGGACCGGCGCTTCACGCGGTCGAGCACCTCGTCGTAGGCTGCGACGACCTCCGGCGCAAAACGCCGTTCGGTCCAGTAGGCGCTGTCGCAGGCCGGCAGCGCCTGCGCATCCAGATACTGGCAGGGACGGCCCAGATACACGACCGTCGCGGCAGGATCGGCCGCGGCCAGGGCCAGCGCGAGGGGCTTCGCCGGCGTCGGATCACGCGGCGGGTGGTAGGGCGTCGGCCACGCGGCGCCATCGCCTTCGATGTAGATCGAGATAGACCCGCTGCCGCCGCCCCTGACCAGCGTCAATAACTGGAAGCGGCCCGGCGCCGCTGGCGCTTCGGCAAAGCCGCGCGGCTGGCTCCACTCGAGCACCGCCTGCCGCGATCCGCCGAAGCGCTCTGCCGTCGCACAGCCGGCCAGCGCCGCGGCCAGAAACAAAAAGGCCGCGCCCGACGGCACGGCCTTTTTTGAAAACCCCGCCAAAGACATCAGAAGCGGAAGTTGATGTTCGCCATCAGTGTTTCGTTCTTCGAATTGGTGCGGCCGCTTTCCTGCTCGTAGGCAATGCCACCCGAAACCTTGCTGGTCAAGGAGAAGAAGTTCACCCCGACCGACAGCACCCAGGCATTGCGCCCGAGCGGATCGACGCCGCCGCCCTTGCTGGTGGACCGGTTGATGTCCGAAACATAGAGCAGGCCGGCATAGGGCATCACGCCGTTCATCCAGTAGCCCGCCTGGGCGCCGAGGCGCGCCTGATCGACCGAGTTCTTCGACGCCGTCCGCGCCTGGACCACACCGTTATTTTTCGAATCGTCGTATTTTTCCTCACCGTGAAGGTAGGACAGCTTGCCGGTGTATTGCCAATTGCCCACCCAGCGGTTGTAGCCGAGGTTGCCGGTGGCGAACCAGCGCTCCGCGTCGGCCCGCACCAGACCCGACGTGAATTCGCTTTCGCCCCAGCCCGCGCTGGCGTCCAGCGACCAGTTCTTGCTCAACTGGTAGCCGATGTAGGGAGCGATGGTATAGCCCTCGGTTCCCGTGCTGGTCGGTGCGAAGGCCCCCGACTGGCCGGAGCCGCTGCTGCGGTCGATGCCGAGGGAAATGCCCACGGCCATTTTCGGCGACACGGCATAGTCGCCGCCGAACACCGTTGCGTCCACATCGGTGTCGGTACGCGTGGTGGCCGCCGCCACGTTGGTATAGCGGATGCGCGAGTTGTTGCCGTTGTAACTGGCCCAGACGTTCCAGCCCTGCGCCTCTCCGGCGGCCAGACCGCTGCGGCCATCGGCGGAAACCAAAGCCCCGGCGGACACCTCGCGCAGGCGCGAGAACACCGCCTGGCTGATCGCCGTGGCCTGCGCGAAGGTCGTGGCATTGATCTGGGTGGTCGATGTGGTCGCCCCGCCCGCAAAGCACTCCGGGTGCTGGTTTGTGTATTGGGCCTCGCAACTGGAGCTGCCGTTGCATGAGGTGAAGCTCGACACGGCGATTTCGCAGGTCGTCGATGCGCTTGCCATCCCGCTCATCGCAAGCGCGCCCGCCGCAATCCCGGCCCCGAACACGAATCTGAGTTTCTTCAACATGACTGCCTCCCAAATATGTGAACTTCCCGCTTTAACGGGCAAGCTTATTCCGCATCGGGAAAATCCAAAATACCGGAATCGCCTTATTTTTGCCAGGGCCCCGGAAATGCCTAGTTCCTGCTCTCGCGGGCATTCTTCACCGCCTTCCGATACAGGGAAATCAGCAGGGCCGCTTCGCCGCTCTTCGGCCAGTCCCGCTTCAGATCGGCGAGCATTTTCTCGACACGGTCGAGTTCACGCATCTCGTACAGGCCCGACAGGAGGTACATCTCCGGCGCCAGGTCATCGCCGCCGGCCCGGTTCTTGAGCAGTTCCTGGTAGGTGTTTTCCAGCCTGTTCAAGGCATCGGGGCTCGGCACCGAGCGCAGCCGGGTAACCCCGGCGCGGCCCTGGCTGTCGAGAGCCGGTGTGCGGGCGAGTTGTTTGGCCATCACCAGCGGCAGCGATTTGACCTCCGGGGCGGCCAGGCCGCTGCCCTTGCCTTCACGCACGCCCATGTCCAGGCGCCCGGGGCCGGACCAGGTTTCCCGGCGGCCGTTGTCGAAATACACCAGTTGCAGGCGACTCCCGCTGTCGAGGCTGAGCCGGTCGCCCTCCTTGAGCTTGACGAAGGCTTCGACCGGCACCGGCCCCGGCACCTCGGCAAGCCGCGTTACGCTGCCTTGCACCGACATGACCAGCGCCACTTCCGCCGCCCAGGCCTGGCTGCAGCCGAGAAGCATCAGACCGATGCAGAACAATCTAAATGACATGGCAACCTCACGCAGCAACGACGATCTCGAACGCCTCCACCGGCGCGGCGCGGCCCTTGACGTTCAGACGATGCAGGGCACCCGTCCTCAGTCCGTCGCCGAACATGGAAACGGTATCACGACTGGCCAGGATATGCGCGCCGGTTTCCTTGGTCTGGCTTTCGAGGCGTGAAGCGATATTCACCGTATCGCCGATCGCGGTGTACTCCATGCGCACCGAAGAACCGATGTTGCCGATCACCGCCTCGCCGCTATGCACGCCGATGCCGATGTCGAATTCGGGCAGGCCGCGATCGGCAAAGCGCTGCTCGACCCAAGCGCGGAATTCCACCGCGACGGCGCGCAGGGCGACCGCCGCATGGAGGGCGCGGCGCGCATGGTCGGCCTGGGCCAGCGGCGCGCCGAATTCGGCCATGATGGCGTCGCCGATGAACTTGTCGATGGTTGCACCCTGCGCCAGCAGCACCGCGCAGGCGCGCTCGAAATAGGTGTTGAGCAGCTCCACGACTTCGCGCGCGCTGAGCTTTTCGGAGAAGGTGGTGAAGTTGCGGATGTCGGAAAACAGCACGCTGATCTGTCGCGTCTGCCCGCCCAACTCGGGCAGCTCGGGCGATGCCAGCAGCTCGCTGACCACCTGCGGCGATACATATCGGCCGAACATCTGACCAATGCGTTCGCGCTCGCGCTGCTCGCGCGTCAGCCGCAGCAGCGACAGGCAGATCAGCACCACCAGCATGCCGGCCTGCAGGTGGGCGACCGGGAACAGCAGGTTCCGCCGGAACAGCAGGTAGGCCGCCAGTGCGGCGGCGAGCATCGCCACGATCACCAGGATCACCGAGCGCCAGGCCGGCAGACGCAGGCCGAACCAGGCCAGCACACCCAGCAGCACGGCGAAGGCGAGCAGTCGCACCGGGGCCGGCGTCTCGTCGATGAAATTGCCGGCCAGCAGGGTCTCGACGACATTGGCCTGAATCTCCGGGCCGGCCATCAGCGTGTTGGCCCCGCCTATGCTGGTCGAATAGGGCGTCGGGTGCAGGTCGTTCATGCTCGCGTAGCCGGCGCCGATCACCACCACCTTGCCGGCCAGTGCACGGACTTGCGGATCGTTCAGCGCGTCCGGCGCCAGCAGCTTGCGGAAGGACAGTGCATGAAAACTTCCCGGCGGACCGGCAAACGCGATCGGCACGGCGCCCAGCGCGGCGATTTCGCGGCCGCCGAAACGCCAGGCCCCGGCCTGACGGTCCTGTCCGGTCGCGGCCACGGCCGCCAGCGCGCCGAAGGCCAGGCGCGGCATGCCTTCCTTGCGGGCGAACTCGCCGGGCGCCTCGACCGGAACAAAGCGGCGCACGGCGCCGTCGGCGTCGGACGGCAGGTTGGCGAGCCCGACATGGCCCGGCAGATCGAGACCGGGCAGGGCCAGCAGGTAATCCGGGCTGGGCAGGATGAAATCGTTCACCGTGTCGCCGGCGCCGACTCTGAAGCCGGCCAGCAGCACGCCGCCCCGGTTGATCTGCTCGCGGAAAGGCTGGTCGTAGTTGCGCGAGGCCTCACGCCCTATCAGCCCCAGCTTCCCGATCCAGCGTTCGGGGCTGCCGCTGAAAATGAAATCGATCGCGACGACCTTGACGCCGGCTTCGCGCAGGACGCCCACCGCTCTCGCGAAATGCGGCGTCCAGAAGGCCAGCGGTTCGTCCGGCCGCTCGTTCAGCGTCGGATCGTCGAGCATGACCAGCGCCGTGTGGCGCGGCGCTTCACGCGGCCCGAGCAGCCGATGCCACAGGTCCGTGTAGAGATACTCGATGCGCGTCGCGACGCCGGAGCGATAGAGGCCCTCGGCAACGGTCGTCGCCAGCAGTGCGGCGGCCAGCGCGATGATCCCGAAATTGCGTCCGAGACGTCGCGCGAGCCCCACATCTACCCCAGGAAGAGGCGGTAGGCCGGGTTCTTCGATTCGTCCCAGAAACGATAGCCGAGGTTCTTGAGAAAGACGCGGAAGTCCTTCATCTCCTTGGGCGGCACTTCCATGCCCACCAGCACGCGACCGGTATCGGCGCCGTGGTTGCGGTAATGGAACAGGCTGATGTTCCAGCCGGCGCTCATCTTGTTGAGGAAGTGCATCAGAGCGCCGGGGCGCTCGGGAAACTCGAAACGATAGATCAGCTCGTGCTTCACTTGCGCCGCATGGCCGCCGACCAGATGACGGATGTGCAGCTTGGCCATTTCGTCGTCGGTAAGATCCAGCGCCGGGTAGCCGTTCTTCTGCAGTTGCTGGACCAGCCTGGTCGCCTCGCTGCGATTGGCCACCTGCATGCCGACGAACACATGCGCCTCGGCGGCATCGTGGAACCGGTAATTGAATTCGGTGATGTTGTGCGAACCGATCAGCGAGACGAATTTCTTGTAGGCGCCGGGCTTCTCCGGCAGCGTCACGGCCAGCACGGCCTCGCGCTGTTCGCCGACTTCGGCGCGCTCGGCGACGAAGCGCAGGCGGTCGAAATTCATGTTGGCGCCGGAAGCTACCGCCACCAGGGTCTTGCCCTGCACGCCGTGCTTCTTGGCCCAGGCCTTGGCGCCCGCGACGGCGAGCGCGCCGGCCGGCTCGAGAATCGAGCGCGTATCCTCGAAGACGTCCTTGATCGCCGCGCAAATCGCGTCGGTATCGACCAGCACCATTTCGTCGACGTATTCGCGGCAGAGGCGGAATGTCTCGGCGCCGACATACTTGACCGCCGCGCCGTCGGCGAACAGGCCGACCGAGTCGAGTCGCACGCGCCTGCCGGCTTTCAGCGAGCGATCCATGGCATCGGCATCGGCGGCTTCGACGCCGATGACCTTGATCTGCGGCCGCAGGCGCTTGATGTAGGCCGCCACGCCGGAGATCAGCCCGCCGCCGCCGACGCAGCAGAACACCGCCTCGATCGTGTCCGGGTGCTGGCGCAGGATCTCCATGCCGATGGTGCCCTGCCCGGCGATCACGTCCGGATCGTCAAAGGGATGGACGAAGTTGAGTTTCTGCTTCTTCTCCAGCTCCAGGGAATGGGCGTAAGCCGCGTCGTAGGAATCGCCGGCCAGCACGACTTCGCCGCCGAGCTTTTTCACCGCGTCGATCTTGATCTGCGGCGTGGTCGTCGGCATCACGATCACGGCGCGGATGCCGAGCTTCTGCGCCGAGAGCGCCACCCCCTGGGCATGATTGCCGGCCGAGGCGCAGATCACCCCGCGCTTGCGCTGTGCCGGCGTCAGGTGGACGATCTTGTTGTAGGCGCCGCGCAGCTTGAAGCTGAACACCGGCTGCATGTCCTCGCGCTTGAGCAGGATCCTGTTGCCGACCCGCGCGGAAAGGATGGGAGCAGGCTCCAGCGGCGTCTCGATGGCAACATCATAGACGCGGGCGTTGAGAATTCTTTCGAGATAGTCCATGGCAGCAGGGCAGAAGGTTCGGTAACCGCAAAGGGTAACATGTGCCATGGACTTCGCTTTCACGGCGGAAGCCGGTTTGGCCGGCCTCTTTCTCGCCAGTTTCCTTTCCGCCACGTTGCTGCCTGGAGGTTCCGAAGCGGTGTTGTTCGCCGTGATCAGGCTGCATCCGGAACAAACGCTGCCGGCGCTGGTGCTGGCGACGCTGGGCAATACGCTGGGCGGCATGGTGACTTATTACATGGGCCGCCTGCTGCCGCAGCATCTCGCACCGGAGAAGTCGGCGCTGGCAAGACGGCGCGGTCCGCCCATCCTCCTGCTGGCCTGGGCGCCGGTCATCGGCGATGCCCTGTGCGCCGCCGCCGGCTGGCTGCGACTGCCGGCGCTCGCCTGCGCGGCGTGGATGGCAGCCGGAAAGGCGGCGCGCTACGCGCTGGTGGCGGCCGGCGCCGGAATGGTCTGAGCCGAAATGCGCAGGAAGTAGGCCAGCACGCCCGCCCCCGCAAGCGACAGGCTCGCCACTCCCGCCATCCAGAATCCCGCGGCCCCGCGCGGCGCGCCGAACGTATCGGTCAAGCCCAGCAGATAGCCGCCGCCGAGGCCCACGCCCCACAGTGCGACGGCATAGATCACCATCGGCGCCGTCGATCGCTTGTAGCCGCGCAGCACCTGGGCCATGACCGCCTGCACCGAATCGGCCAGGTGGTAGAAGGCCACGATGCCAAGCAGCGTCGCGGCGGCGGCGGCCACCCGCGCATCTGCCGTGTAGGCGCGCGCCAGCGGTCCGGCGCCGAACCGGATCGCGGCGCCGAACGCAATCGCGGCGGTACAGCCGACCGCCAGCCCGAGCAAACCGGCGTGCCGCGCGCGCCGACTGTCGCCGGCACCCAGCGCCTGCCCGACCACCACACCCGTCGCGCTGCCCAGCGCCATCGGCACCAGGAAGACGAACACCGCGACATTGGCGGCGATCTGGTGCGCAGCCGAGATTTCCGGCCCGAGCCGGGCGATGAACAGCGCCATGAAGGTGAAGGCCGTGACATCGACCAGGAAGGTCGCACCCATCGGCAGGCCGAGCACCAGCAACTCGCGCAGGGCCGCCAGACGTGGCGGATCGAAACGGGCGAACACGGCGTAGGGCGCGTAGTCGGCATCGCGCCGGCACCACAGCCAGGCCAGCGTGGCCAGGGTCCAGGTGATCACGGCGGTCGACCAGCCGCAACCGGCTCCGCCCATGGCCGGAAAACCGAAATGGCCGTTCATGAAAATCCAGTTGAGCGGCACTTTCAGCAACAGGCCGAGCAGATTGAAGGCCATCACCGGCCGCGGCCGGCCGATGCCGGTGGTGAAGCCGAAGAAGACGCGGAAGAACAGCACGCCCGGCACCGCCCAGGCCACGCCGTCGAGATAGGCGCGCACCTTGATTTCGACCTCCGGCGTCAGGCGCGAAAAGGCCAGCAGCGGATCGGGATGCTTCAACACGGCAAAGGCAGCCACCGACAAGGCCAGGGCCAGCCAGGCGCACTGCCGCACGTCGGCGCCGATCTCGGTGTAGCGGCCGGCCCCGTAATGGTGGGCGACCACCGGCGGCAGCGCGAGCAGCACGCCCATGGCCGTGACGAAGACCGTGGCGTAGATGCTGGCGCCGATGCCGACGGCAGCAAGATCGGTCGAGGACAGATGGCCGGCCATCAGTGTGTCGATCACGCCATTGGCCATCACCGCGGCCTGGGCGATCAGCACCGGCCAGGCGAGGTGCAGCAGTTCGCGCGGAAGGGAGCGAGGGACGGACATGCGCGAAGTCTAGCCGACGGCCAATGGCAGCCGCCTGCGGAGGGCCGGCGTCAAATCACAAGCGGCTGGTCCGGCAACTCGTTGGGGTTGCCCGCACCCGCGGGAAAGTGCCGCGCCAGGAGCTCCCCGGCGCGCGTCACGGCCTGCAATGCGCCCTGCCGCCATTCACCGCGACGGAAGCAGGCCTCCATGGCGCGGCAGATGGCGTCCCATTCGGCCTGCGGCACACGTGCGGCGATGCCGCGGTCGGCGAGGATTTCGACCTTGCGGTCGACCAGCTGCACGTAGATCAGGATGCCGGTGTTCTCCTCGGTATCCCACACGCGCTGCTGCGCGAACAGCTCCACGCCGCGCGCCCGCGGCGGGAGGTCGCGCCACAGCGCCGGCAGCGGCAATGCGCCTTCCACGATGAAGCGCAATTCCCCGCGATGCAATTTCTCGCAGGCCGCGATGGCGTCGCCGATCGCCGCCAGATCGGCGCGAACGAATGCGCGCTGCACGAACCAGTCGGGCAGCAGCAGATGCCGGAGCAGACGTGAAAGCTTCATGTCACCAGTTCCCCGAAGCGCCGCCGCCGCCGAAGCCGCCGCCGCCGCCCGAAAATCCCCCGCCGCCGCCGAAACCGCCGCCGCCGGAAAATCCGCCGCTGCCGCCGCGCCCGCCGGAGAAAAGGTTGAGGAAGGAAAGCAGGAACACCACCACCGCCGCGCCGATGCCGAAGGCCAGCGAGCCGAAGACCATGTAGCCGAGCCAGCCTCCCAGCGCAGCACCGGCGAATGAACCCAACAGGCCGAATATCATGTGCAGCACCCCGGCGCCGACGACGAGCATGAACAGCCATTGAATCCAGTCCGGGCGTTGCCCGCCCATGTCCTGCGGCGGCCCGGCAGGCGCTTCCGCCGCCTGCTCGACGGCCGCCGTGCTGCCCGTCGGTAAGCCGCCCACGGCCTGATCCAGCCCTTCGACCGCGGCGCGCAGCCCGCCGAAGAAATCGCCCTGCTTGAACAGCGGGGCCATGCGCTCGGCGATGATGCGCTTGGCGATGGCATCGGGGATAGCCCCCTCCAGCCCGTAGCCGACCTCGATGCGCATCTTGCGGTCGTCCTTCGCCACGATGACGATGACGCCGTTGTCGGCGCCCTTGTGCCCGATTTTCCAGGCTTCCGCGAGGCGTATGCCGAAGGCTTCGATGGGCTCGGGCTGGGTCGTCGGCAACAGCAGCACGGCGATCTGCGCCCGTCCGGCCCGGTCGATCGCCGCCAGTTGCGCCTCGAGGCGACCGCGCTGGGTGGCGTCGAGCGTGCCGGTCAGGTCGGTGACGCGCGCGCTGAGCGCCGGCACGGGCACGAGGTCCGCCGCGCCGGCCGCGGCCGGCAGCAAGGCCAGCCAGACCAGCGCCAGCCAGGCGGACCAGAAACGGCGCACTTAGTAGCCGGCGGAAGTCGGCGAAGGGGGAGCGGCAGCTGGCGCGGGGGCCGCCTTGGCCGGGGCGGGCGCGGCAGGTGCGTCGAACTTGATCGCCGGCGGCGCCGACATGGCCTTCTCGTCCTCGACCGTGAAATTGGCCTTGGGTTTCCAGCTCATGACCATCGCCGTCAGGTTGTTGGGGAAGGTGCGCACCGACACGTTGTACTCCTGCACCGACTTGATGTAGCGGTTGCGCGCCACCGTGATGCGGTTCTCGGTACCCTCCACCTGCGCCTGCAAGTCGCGGAAATTGGCGTCGGCCTTGAGGTTCGGATAATTCTCGGCGACGACCAGCAGCCGCGCCAGCGCACCGCCCAGTTCGCTCTGGGCCTTCTGGAACTTGGCGAACGCGGCCGGGTCGTTGATCAGCTCGGGCGTCGCCTTGAGCCCCGCGACATTGGCGCGCGCCTCGGTGACGCGGGTCAGCACTTCCTTCTCGTGGCTGGCATAGCCCTGCACCACGGACACCAGATTCGGAATCAGGTCGGCGCGGCGCTTGTACTGGTTCAGCACTTCCGACCACGCGGCACTCACCGCCTCGTCGTTGATCTGGATCTGGTTGTAGCCACAGCCGGACAGCAGGGAAGCCGCAAGGACCAGCACGGCAAAGAGACGCATACGCATGGTGTTCTCCAATCGGGAGGGGAAACAGTTGCGAATATGGCGGTGATGTATTGCAATTGCAAGGGGGGGTTGCTTCTCCCGCCCGCCGGGCGAACTCCCGGCGCGGCCACCCGCCAGGCACGGACCCCAAAAGTCGGCGCTGACCACACGCCGCGCAGGGCCTCTGCCGCGCCCCATCGCCTACAATAGAGCCCTTTGGCTCCACCGAATACCAGCATGACCGCCCGCCTGCGCGAAATCCCTTACAACTACACTTCCTTCTCCGACCGCGAGATAGTCATCCGCCTGCTCGGCGCAGAGGCCTGGGCGACGCTGACCGAACTGCGCAGCGAGCGCGTCACCGGCCGTTCCGCGCGCATGCTCTACGAAGTGCTGGGCGACATCTGGGTGGTGCGGCGCAATCCCTATCTGGAAGACGACCTGCTGGGCAATCGCGAACGGCGCGAGGCGCTGGTGGAAGCCCTGCGCCATCGCCTGCGCGAAATCGACAAGCGTCGCGAGGGCAACGAGCGCGTCGCGCTGCTGCTGACCGCCGCGCAAGCCGCCGTGCAGTCCTTCGAGCGCTGGTTCGAAGAGACCCGGACCTTGCGCAAGAAGGCGCTCAAGGTTCTGGCGCGCCACACCCGCAAGGACAACGTCTGCTTCGACGGCCTGGCGCGCGTTTCGCATGTGACCGACGCCACCGACTGGCGCGTCGAGTATCCGTTCGTCGTGCTGGCGCCCGATACCGAAGAGGAAATGGCGCCGCTGGTCAGCGCCTGCATCGAGCTGGGCCTGACCATCATCCCGCGTGGCGGCGGCACCGGCTACACCGGCGGCGCCGTGCCGCTGGATGCGCTGTCGGTGGTGATCAACACCGAAAAGCTGATCGACCTCGGCGCCGTAGAGATGAAGCGCCTGCCCGGCACCGACCGCGACTACGCCACCGTGCGCACCGGCGCCGGACTGGTGACGCGCCGCGTCATGGAAGCGGCGGAGAAGGCCGACCTGGTCTTCGCCTGCGACCCGACCTCGGCCGACGCGTCCTGCATCGGCGGCAACATCGCGATGAATGCCGGCGGCAAGAAGGCCGTGCTGTGGGGCACGGCGCTCGACAACCTGGCCTCGTGGCGCATGGTGACGCCCGACGGCAACTGGCTGGAGGTCGAGCGCCTCAACCACAACTTCGGCAAGATCCACGAGCAGGAAAAAGTCAGCTTCCGCCTCGTACGCTGGGACGCGACAGGAAAGAAACAGCTGGGCGAGGAGCGGCTCGACGTGCCCGGCAAACTGTTCCGCAAGGAAGGCCTCGGCAAGGACGTCACCGACAAGTTCCTCGCCGGCATTCCCGGCGTGCAGAAGGAAGGCACCGACGGCCTGATCACCTCGGCAGTGTGGGTGCTGCACAGGATGCCGCCTGTGACGCGCACGGTCTGCCTCGAATTCTTCGGCCGCGTCACCGACGCCGTGCCGTCGATCGTCGAGATCACCGATTACTTCAAGCCGGGCGGCGCGGGGCTGGCCGCCGGCGTGCTGCTGGCGGGCCTGGAGCACCTCGACGAGCGCTACGTGCGCGCCGTCGGCTACGCGACGAAGGCCAAGCGCCACGGCCGGCCGAAGATGGTGCTGATCGGCGACATAGTCGGCGCTGACGACACGGCGGTAATGGCCGCCGCCTCGGAAGTGGTGCGCATGGCCAGTGCGCGCGGCGCCGAAGGCTTCATCGCCGTCTCGCCCGAGGCGCGCAAGAAGTTCTGGCTGGACCGCGCGCGCACCGCCGCGATCTCGAAGCACACCAACGCCTTCAAGGTCAATGAAGACGTCGTCATCCCGCTGCCGCGCATGGGCGATTATTGCGACGGCATCGAGCGCATCAACATCGAACTGTCGATCGCCAACAAGATCGAGCTGGCCGATGCGCTGAGCGAATTCCTCAAGGGCGAATTGCCGCTCAATGCGGGCGACGCCAACCTCGACCCCGACCTGCTGCTCGGCGACAAGCGCGAGCAGGCGCTGGAACTCGTCGCCGGGGTGTGCGCCGCATGGCAGGAACTGCTCGACAATCTCGATCAACACTTTCACGAGCTGCAGGATTACCGCCTGCGAGTATCGTGGAAGACCGAGCTCAAGGCGCCGCTGGAAGCCATCTTCGAGGGCAATGCGTTCCGCCCGGTGCTGGCCCGCATCGAGAGCATCCACCAGGAGATTCTGCGCGGCCGGGTGTTCGTCGCCCTGCACATGCATGCCGGCGACGGCAACGTGCACACCAACATTCCGGTGAACTCCGACCACTACGCGATGCTGCAAACCGCCTACAAGGCTGTCGAGCGCATCATGGCGCTGGCGAAAAGCCTGGGCGGGGTGATCTCCGGCGAACATGGCATCGGCATCACAAAACTGGAATTCCTCAGCGACGACGAAATCCGTCCCTTCCGCGAATACAAGAAGAAGGTCGACCCCGAGGGACGCTTCAACCGCGGCAAGCTGATGAATCTGCCGCACATGCGCGGCGACCTCTCCAACGCCTATACGCCGTCCTTCGCGCTGCTCGGCGTCGAGTCGCTGATCATGGAGCAATCGGACATCGGCAAGATTTCCGATTCGATCAAGAACTGCCTGCGCTGCGGCAAGTGCAAGCCGGTCTGCTCGACCCACGTGCCGCGCGCCAACCTGCTCTACAGCCCGCGCAACAAGATCCTCGGCACCTCGCTGCTGATCGAGGCCTTTCTCTACGAAGAGCAGACCCGGCGCGGCATCAGCCTGCAGCACTTCGACGAATTCTCCGACGTCGCCGACCACTGCACGGTCTGCCACAAGTGCGTGACGCCCTGCCCGGTGGACATCGACTTCGGCGACGTCTCGGTGGCAATGCGCAACTTCCTGCGCCGCCAGAAAAAGAAGAAGTTCAACCCCGGGACGGCCGCGACCATGGCCTTCCTCAGCGCCACCGACCCGGCGACCATCAAGCTGATGCGCGCCGGCATGATCCAGCTCGGCTACAAGGCGCAGCGCCTCGGCCACCAGCTGGCGAAGTCCTTCGGCCTGATCCAGGACAGCGTGAGGCATCCGCCCGCCACGCTGGGGCGGCCCGACATCAAGGCGCAGGTGATCCACTTCCTCAACAAGCCGATGCCGAAGAATGTGCCGATGCGCACTTCGCGCGCCCTGCTCGACGTCGAGGACGACAGCCTGATCCCCGTGATCCGCGATCCGCAGCGGGCAAGCGACGATTCGGAAGCGGTGTTCTACTTCCCGGGTTGCGGTTCGGAGCGGCTGTTCTCGCAGGTCGGCCTCGCCACACAGGCCATGCTCTGGCATGCCGGCGCGACCACGGTGCTGCCGCCGGGCTACCTCTGCTGCGGCTATCCGCAGACCGCCAGCGGCGACGAAGACAAGGGACAGGCCATCACCACGGCCAACCGCGTGCTGTTCCACCGCGTCGCCAATACGCTGAACTACCTCGACATCAAGACCGTGGTCGTCTCGTGCGGCACCTGCATGGACCAGTTGCTGAAATACGAATTCGGCAAGATATTCCCCGAGTGCCGGCTGGTGGACATCCACGAATGGCTGTTCGAAAAGGGCATCAAGCTCGACGGTGTGAAAGGCATGCAGTACATGTACCACGAGCCCTGCCACACGCCGATGAAGCACCATTCGGGCATCAAGGTGGCGAACGCCCTGATGGGCCAACGCGTCGATCTCAGCGATCGCTGCTGCGGCGAATCGGGTTCGCTGGCCGTGTCGCGGCCGGACGTGTCGACCCAGATCCGCTTTCGCAAGCAGGAGGAAATCGAGGCCGGGGCCGCCGAACTGCGCAAAGTCGGCGCCGGCGACACGGTGAAGATCCTCACCTCCTGCCCGTCCTGCCTGCAGGGCCTGTCACGCTACGACAATGATGCAGATATAACGGCCGACTACATCGTGGTCGAAATGGCCAAGGCGATTCTGGGCCCGGACTGGATGCAGGACTACCTGCGCGCGGCGAACAACGGCGGCATCGAACGGGTATTGCTCTAGCTAGCACGGAGCGCCGGATTGGCGCTATCCTTAGCAAGTGGGGACAACGAATACGGATTGCGAGCTTTGTGCCGAACCCGGCGGCGATCTGCTGTGGAACGGCGCCGCTTGTCGCGTGGTGCGGGTTGCCGGGCCACTCGGGCGGGCTTTCCCCGGCTTCTGCCGCGTGGTTTGGCACGGGCATGTCGCTGAAATGAGCATGCTCGCCAGAAGCGAGGCGCGGCATGTCATGGACGTGGTACTCGCCACCGAGCGCGCCGTACGGCGGGTGGTCGAGCCCGACAAGATCAATCTCGCAAGTTTCGGGAATCTGGTGCCACATTTGCACTGGCACGTGATCCCCCGTTGGCGGGATGATAGCCACTTTCCCGAGTCCATCTGGGGCAACGCGCAACGCACCGGGGCTGTCCGTGCCGGACCCGGCAACGCCGCTTTGCAGCAAGCCCTCGAAGCCGAACTTTCGACCATGAATGAGATGCCATGAACTTTGATTTGCCTGTCACCGGAACCGAGCAAAGTCCTGCCTTCCTCAATCCGATCGCCTGCCACGACTGGCTGGCCACCGTGCCGCTGGCGAACGCCGTGCAGGCGCAGTCGATGTTCTTGCGCCAGCTCAATCTGCTGCACCGGTTTGCGATGCCCGCGACCGAACGCTTTGCCGTACTCGAGGCGCTGCGCGGCGCCGTGATCGACGTGCAGGACGATGCCGCAAAGAAGTTTGCCGGCAGGCCCCTGCCGCTGGCGCCTCACGAACAGGCCGCCCTGGAAATCACGTTGAGCATCTGGCACGTGCTGGCGCTCGGCTATCTGCGCTGTTTCGAGGCCCTCTGTGCCGGCAACTCAACCAGTCTGGGCAACGGGAACGGGAACGGGAACGGGAACGGCAACGCCATTGCTTCGATACCCGCCTTGCAGGCCCGGCACACGCAGATTGTCGCCAGCGCCGACCTGGCCGGAAAAGCCGCCACCCTGGCGCAGCGCACGCTGTCCGTATTCGCCGACTGGCAGGTCGATCTCTGTCGCGGCGAGCAACTGCCCGACGCGACTTACTGGAAACAGCTGCACGAGGTTTTTTTTGCTGCCGAAACGCTTGGCGTCGCAGTTCGCGCCGTGAGCGATCCGGTGCGTCACGGCAATGCGCCGACCAGCGCCCTTGCCGCTTATTCCGAATGCAACCTGCTGAGCACCGCCAACGTCTACGAGCTTCCCGCGCGCCATCTGGCCTGGGTGTCGCGCTGGGCGCGGCGCTGGGGCGCCAAGCTGGCGCTGCTCAAGGCGCCGCCGGAGGACATTCGCAACCGTGCCGTGCCGCTTTGGGTGGACCTCGAATCGGAACGCCCGGCGAGTTACTACCCGCAGGCGTCGACCGGCAGCCGCTGGCTGGAAACCACGGAACTCAGAAAGAGCCTGGTAGCCCGCATAAACCTTCTGGAACAGGGTCGCGCGCCCGCCGAGCTGCAACTCGGCGACGACGTCACGCAACCGGCGGCGAGCCAGCTGTTGCAGCGGGTCCTGCAACGCTGGTGCAAGGGCGGCGTGCCGCGACGCCACGAGCGGCATGCCTCGAATGCAGCCTGCAGTTTCATTGCTGGATTCGACGCCGTGCATTACCACCTTGCGGGCCGTCAGGTGTTCCGCGCCCCTTCGCGTGACGACACGACCCTGCGCCGCGAACGCGAGGAATTCGAGACCTTCGGCGACCGCAGCCATCGCACCGGAAACAGCGCCGATACAGGCGATTCCCACATCGAAAGCTGGCAGGTGATGGATGACTGGCGCCTGCTCGACGAATCCGCCACCGGTCTGCGCATCACGCGGCCGCTCAAGGAGGGCGTGCGCATCGGCGCCGGCCTGGTGATTGCCGCGAAGACGGCGGACAGCCAGCGCTTCACACTGGGCAACGTGCGCTGGGCGCTGCGCGAAGGCGACAATTCACTCGCAGCAGGCATCCAGCTGTTTCCGGGAGAGCCGCGTCCGATAGCGGTTCGCGTGGTGGATTCCGATGGCACCCGCGGCACCTGGCGTCAGGGCTTTCTGCTGCCGGCGCTTGCCGAGCTGAATGAACCGGCCAGTGTGGTGGTTCCTGCCGGCACCTTCCGCATCGATCGCAGCATCGAAGCCATGGTCGATGAACAGCCGAAGGCGTTGAAACTGGCCCGCGTCCTCGATCGCGGCATCGAGTTCGAGCGCTGCGCCTATCAGAACTGAACCCGGTGCGGTGGAAACACCGCGCTGAACGTCGAGCCCTGGCCCTGTTCGCTTTCGATCTGCAGCACCGCCTGATGCCGCTCCAGCACATGCTTGACGATGGCCAGGCCGAGCCCGGTGCCGCCGGCTTCGCGTGAACGGCCGCGATCGACGCGGTAGAAACGCTCCGTGAGGCGGGGCAGGTGCTCGCGGGCGATGCCGATACCGCTGTCGCGCACGGAAAACCGCCCGCCCGCCTGGCCTTCGGCACTCCAGCGCAGCACGATCTCGCCGCCATCCGGGGTGTAGCGCACGGCATTCCCCGCCAGATTGGCAAACGCGGAACGCAACTCGCGGGCGCTGCCCAGCAAGCCTCGCGGCCCCTGGTTTTCCAGCGTGATGCGATGGCGTCCGGCCGACAGGGCCTCCACCTCGCGGCGGATATCGATGAGCAAGGCGGCGACATCGACGGGGTCTTCCAGCGGCGGCGGTGAATCGGTCTCCAGCGATGAGAGCGTCAACAGGTCGTCGATCAATTGTTGCATGCGCCGCGCCTGCTCGATGGCTGTCTGCAGGTAATGCGCGATCTCCTGCGGCGGTGTATCCGCGAGCGCCTCCTGCGCTGTTTCGACAAAGCCGAGCGTGACGGTCAGCGGCGTTTTCAGTTCATGGGAAACGTTGGCGACGAAGTCGCGTCGCATGGTGGCGAGCTTCTGCAGCTGCGTGACATCGCGCACCAGGAGCAGCGTGCGTCCGGCGGCGAAGGGGGCGGCCTGAACCTGCAGCGTGCGGCCCGGATTGCGCTGCGTGTGCAACTCGAGCGGCACGCCGCGATGGTCCGGACTGTCGAGATATTCGAGAAATCCCGGCTCGCGCAGCAGATGCGTGATGCGGCTGCCGGTATCGACCGAGCCCTTGAGTCCAAGACAAGCCTCGGCTTGCAGATTCATCCACTCGATGGCGCGGTGGCCGTCCAGAATCATCACACCATCGGGCAAAGCCTCGGCGGCGCGGCGGAAACGGTCCAGCTCCTGGGTCGCCTGCTCGCGTTCGGCACTGGCCAGGCGCCCGCGCCGGTGCAGGGCTTCGAAGACGGCGCCCCAGGCGCCGCTGGCGCTCGGCGTCGGCGTACCCAACGGACAGGCCGCCCAGTGGATCAGCCGCAGGACCATCCAGAGCTGCCGGAGGAAGAAGAAGGCGATGCTGCCGAACGCCATCAGTTCCGCGCCGGCCTCGCCCGCAGCAATCCAGCCGGCCAGCGTCGCCAGAACTACCGCCAGAACTGCCACCAGCAGCTCGGCCAGAACAGCGTTCACGTCGCCGAGATCCGGTAGCCGCTGCCGCGCACCGTCTGGATCAGACCGTCGTGTCCGCTGGCTTCAAGTGCGGCGCGCAGGCGGCGGATATGCACGTCCACCGTGCGCTCTTCGACAAAGACGTGGTCGCCCCACACCTGGTCGAGCAATTGGGAGCGGCCATGTACGCGCTCGGGGTGGGTCATCAGAAAATGCAGCAGGCGGAATTCCGTCGGACCGAGATTGACCTCCGCGTCGCCGGCGGTGATGCGATGGGTCGCCGGATCGAGCCGCAGGCCGCCGAGTTCGACCACGTCCTCGGTGGCCTCCGGCGCATGCCGGCGCAATACCGCCTTGATGCGCGCAAGCAGCTCGCGCGGACTGAAGGGCTTGGTCACGTAGTCGTCGGCGCCGAGATCGAGCGCCTCGATCTTGTCGCGCTCCTCGGCGCGAGCGGTGAGCATGATGATTGGCAGGCGCCGGGTTCGCGCCTCGCCGCGCAACAAGCGCGCCAGATCGACGCCGCTCATGCCCGGCAGCATCCAGTCGAGCAGCACCAGGTCGGGCAAGGCATCCTTAATCAGGCGCCGCGCGGTTTCGGCATCCGGCGCCAGTTGCACGACATGGCCGGCACGGCGCAGATTGACCTCGATCAGCAACTGGATCGTCGGCTCGTCTTCAACTACCAGAATGGTTGCGGACATGGGCTTACCGTGCAAAGGGACAAATCGCAGTCTATTGCGGCTTGATGACGGTTCCGTGACACGGGGCCGCCAGGCAGTGTGCGCTATGATAGCGGGCCCAATCAAGGAGCTGTAACCATGTCCGGTCTCGACCAGAAAACACCGATTCCCACCGAGATCACCCTGCACCAGAAATCCCGCACGCTCGAACTCAAGTTCGACGACGGCAGCCATTTCGAGCTGCCCGCCGAATTCCTGCGCGTGTGCAGCCCGTCCGCCGAGGTGCGCGGCCACGGCCCGGGGCAGGAAACGCTGCAAACCGGCAAGCGCAATGTCGAAATTACCGCCCTCGAGCCGGTCGGCAACTATGCCGTGCAGCCGACCTTCTCCGACGGCCACAACACGGGCATCTACTCGTGGGACTGGCTCTACCATCTCGGCGCCAACCATGAAACGCTGTGGGCGGAATACCTCGAACGGCTTGAAAGCGCCGGTGGCAGCCGCGATATTGACTCGACCACCAAGCCGCCGAAGTCGGGCGGTTGCGGCAGCCACTGAGCACCCAGACATCAGCGATGACAAAGACCCATTTCGGCTTCGAAACTGTTGACGAAAAAGAGAAGGCGCAGCGCGTAGCGGGCGTCTTTTCCTCGGTCGCGCAGAAATACGACGTGATGAACGACCTCATGTCGATGGGTCTGCACCGGCTGTGGAAGAAATTCACCATCGACATCGCTGCGCCGCGACCGGGTGAGCGCGTGCTCGACGTCGCCGGCGGCACCGCCGATCTTTCGTCGGCTTTTGCGCGCCGTGTTGGTGCTGCTGGTGAAGTCTGGCTCACCGATATCAACAACGCCATGCTTGGCGTCGGCCGCGACCGTCTGCTCGACGAAGGCGTGCTGGCGCCGGTGGCGCAATGCGACGCGGAAAAGCTGCCTTTCCCCGACGATCACTTCGATATCGTCACGGTAGCCTTCGGCCTGCGCAACATGACGCACAAGGACAAGGCGCTGCAGGAAATGCGCCGCGTGCTGCGCCCCGGCGGCCGGCTGCTGGTGCTGGAATTTTCCAAAGTGTGGAAACCGCTGGAAAAGGTTTACGATGCCTACTCCTTCAAGCTGCTGCCATGGCTGGGCGGAAAAATCGCGGGGGATGCCGAGTCCTACCGCTATCTTGCCGAATCGATCCGCATGCATCCGGACCAGGCCGCGCTCAAGGCCATGATGGAACAAGCCGGGCTGGAGCGTGTCGAAGTATTCAATATGACAGCCGGCGTCGTCGCGCTGCATCGTGGTTACAAGTTCTAACGAGGAGAAAGAATCAATGAAACGATTGGTGATTGCCGCCTTTGCTGCGGTGGTTGGTCTGGGCCTGATGGTTCCCGATGCGGAAGCAAGGCGCCTGGGCGGCGGCAGTTCCATAGGCATGAAGCGTCAGGCAACGCCCGCACCTGCTCCGACGATGGCCGGCAAGCCGGCAGCCGCTCCTGCTGCGGCTGCGCCCGCTCCTACCGCAGCCGCAAAGCCGGCCGGCATGAGCCGATTCCTCGGGCCCTTGGCCGGTCTCGCCGCAGGTCTTGGGATCGCTGCCCTGCTGTCGCACTTCGGTTTGGGTGAAGGCATGGCGAACATGTTGCTGATCCTGGCGCTGGTCATGGCGGCGGTTTTCGTCGTGCGCCTCTTGATGCGCAAGCGCGCGCCCGAAGCCGGCATGCAGTACGCCGGTGCCGGCGCGGGCAACGCAGCGCCGGCGAACTTCACGCCCGCTCAATTCGAAGGATCGGGAGTTACCGGAGGAGCGCAGGGCGCTGCTGCAACTGCTACGGCGGCGAACATTCCCGCCGGTTTCGACGTCGAAGGCTTCCTGCGCCAGGCCAAGCTCAACTTCGTGCGCCTGCAGGCAGCCAACGACCGCGGCGACATGGATGACATTCGCGAGTTCACCTCGCCCGAGATGTTCGCCGAGATCAAAATGCAGTATCAGGAACGCGGCGGCCGTGCCCAGGAAACCGACGTCATGCAACTGAACGCCGAACTGCTCGAAGTGGCCAGCGAGGACAACCGCCACATCGCCAGCGTGCATTTCTCCGGCCAGCTGCGTGAAGATAAC
>Ga0208753_100018_pt1 | contig 92997 bp, 91 predicted proteins | sample LakWasMet37_LOW7_2_FD_183877 | JGI IMG/M metagenome (GOLD analysis project Ga0208753, IMG submission 183877) | Freshwater sediment methanotrophic microbial communities from Lake Washington under simulated oxygen tension - Sediment Metagenome... | ecosystem: Environmental > Aquatic > Freshwater >... | reverse complement strand
AACGTAGTAAAATTAGGGAGCGGTCATAATGACCGCTCACCTAAACTGGCTGGCTTAAAACCGCCGAATTATAAAATTAAAAAAAATAATTAAAACCCTTGGTTTTTAACACAGAATCTATGTGTTTAATAGCAGAACACGTATACCAGCACTCACACCTGTTTGCGGGCGTAGAATCTCCCGTCAAATGCTATTCTATTTTTCTTTCCCGGTGGGTTGCCCTTTACCTGTAGCGATCAGGCCAAACAAACTTTGCTGAATATATTGACCCCATGCATTTGAACAGGAATCGTAACATTCAATATCAGGCGCTAAACCGATATGAGTAAAATTGATTTGCGTTTTGTTGCCATGGGCAACTATTTCGAAACTGATTTTTGTGCCTGTCCATTCCTGCTTGTCTTTCAGAAAACTAAGTTTGCTATCAGTAACAAGCCACACAACTTTTTTGTCGGGAATCACTTCCACTAATTTTTGCTTAGAATAATGAACGTCGCCAAAACGAACTATAAACTCATCATTCAGTTTTTGCGAACCGCCTTCCATGTTTTCAGTCCACCATTTTGTAACACTGTTAATACTTTTGAATGTATCCTGTGCCGTAGCATCAACAACAATGCTTGTATGATAATCCTGATCGTTTATTTCATTATTTTGCTGGCCTTTGTCAGTAGTATATTCATCAAGCAGTTCCTGGTTGAAGCCGCCTTCTTTAGGGTTTGGCTGGCCTTTGCCTGTGATGATCAGGCTGCGCAAACTATTGTTTATATAATTGCTCCATGCATCTCTGCAGATATTGTAACATTCGTATTCCGGAACCAACCCCAGATGGGTAAACCGGATTTGCGTTTTGCTGTCTTTTTCGGAGATCTCAAAACTGATCCTGGTGCCCTTCCATTCACTCTTGTCTTTCGTAAAATTAAAATGATTGTCCTTTATCAGCCAAACCACTTTTTTGCCGGGAATGCTTTCTATTAATTTCATTTTGCAAATATGGACGTCTTTGTAATGATAGGTAAACTCATCATTGAATTTCTCTGTACGGCCTTCAATTTCTTCCGACCACCATCCGCGAACATTATTGATGGCATTGAATACTTCATTCGGTGTTTGATCTACCACCAGGGTAGTTGTAAAATCTGATGTTGTCATTGGTATTTTTTCTTTATGATTTTCTTTTGTTTGAGCATTGGAATTACAGGAACTGATTATTAGAACTATAAATAGTAAACAGACAAATGGGGTTCTCATACTGGTTTGCTTTTGGAAATCTTATTGAACAAAATTATTGTCTAAATACTACTTTTCAGGGGTGCAAAATGGACATTTTAATGGGTTGATTTGGACGAAACAAATTTTTATCTTCGTTAAAACAAAACCAATGAAGCATCTTACTATAATAGTCCCCAACGGGGAAAACAACCTAAGCAGCATAGTAGGTTCTTACAAAATATTTACAAGAGCCAATGAGTACTGGAAAGGGCTTGGCCAAAAGGAATTGTTTACAATCCAATTAGCAGGCATTTCAAAAGAAGTAGAATTCTATGAGGGGCTGTTCGCTGTGAAGCCACACACCCACATCGCAGCCATCACCAAAACCAATCTCATTATCATTCCTTCATTGAATCATAATTACCAAAAAGCTATCAAGGGAAACCAATTACTGATAGACTGGATTGAGCAACAATATAAAAACGGCGCTGAAATAGCCAGTATATGCACCGGGGCGTTCATGCTTGCATCATCTGGTGTGCTGGATGGTAAAACCTGCTCTACCCATTGGGCCGCTGCCGACACTTTCAGAACTATGTTTCCCAAAGTGAATTTGCAGGCTGATAAACTGATCACTGATGAACATGGAATTTATACCAACGGTGGCGCCTATTCTTTTCTGAACCTGATGCTTTATTTGGTAGAGAAATACTATGACAGGCAAACAGCCATCTTTTGTTCCAAAGTATTCCAGATAGAAATAGACAGGCAAAGCCAGTCGGCATTCACCATATTTACCGGACAGAAGTTGCACGGAGATGAGATGGTGAAAGAGGCTCAGGCGTATATTGAAAGTAACCTGGATGAGAAAATATCCGTTGAACATTTGTCGTCCAGGTTTGCTGTGGGGAGACGAAATTTTGACAGAAGGTTTATCAAAGCAACCGGGAACACACCTGTGGAATATTCGCAAAGAGTAAAAATCGAATCGGCCAAAAAAGCATTTGAAACCAGTTGCAAAACAATTAATGAAGTGATGTACGAAGTTGGTTATTCAGATATAAAAGCGTTTCGTGAAGTATTCAGAAAAATTACAGGAATGTCGCCATTGGAATACAGGGGGAGGTATAATAAGGAGGCGGTGGTTTAATTATTTTTTGATCCATTATCAATCCAGCACAGAATCGCAGATTTATCGGCTGGCGACAATGTGGAATTTTTTGGCATTATTCCGCGGAAAACAGCATCTCTTATTTGTATGGAAGCATCTTTGGCTACATTATAATCTGACAATGATGGCAGATTAACCCCATCGTGGCAACCAGAGGAAGTACAGTTTGTTACAAAAACCGATTTTACCCGGTTACTATAGCTGATCAGTGGATCGCACAAAGCAGTTGGTTGCGGGGCATCCGTTTTTTTGCAACCGATGAAAATGATCAGCAACAAAATAATTTTTTTCATCCGCAAATTTGAGGATGAAACAGGACAACCCTGTATTAAGGATTTGTTACCAGTTTTTGAGTTCTAATACGTTGAATGAATGAGTATTTTTCCTTGTGCAAGCCCCCTATGGAATTACTACGGATAAATGAAAAGGTAAACTAACATTCTCCTTTGGGCTGTTCCTTGTTTTTTACTTTTTACTGATTTTTACCATTACAACCCCCTCTGCCGGAACCCGGGCTTTATATTTTTGTTTGTAACTACCCACGAACTTCTGGTGCCACAAATCACGAACACCATGTTTCCCGGATATTTTCAATTCACCCCAATCAACTTCCACTTCTGCAACATCTTTTCCTCTGTTAAATAACCCAACAGCTTTAGAGCCATCAGCCAGATTTTTAACCATTAAAAAACATTTTTCAGGTTTTTCAATAACGAATCCGCATTCGCCTAAAATATCCTGGTCAACTTCAATCACTTCAGGGTTACATAAAACATTTAGCGTGAACTTATCAAGCTTCGACATATCACCACTGTATATCAGCGGGGATGCTATCAGGCTCCAAAGCGACATATAAGCATATTGTAATGATGCCGGCATCTTCGTAAGTTCCGGAGCCCCCATTTTATGGGCATTGCCAATCCATCCAATCTGAATATAATCAGGATCATTCCATTCGCCTGGTTTTGAGTACTGTCTATATTTGGTATTCTTAATGGCAATATCGAAAATACGGTTCAATTCGAACCCAAGATCGTCACCTGTACGCCAGCTATTGCCACCTACTTCGCCACCCCATTTCCACACATCCCCCATTCCGTATTGGCACAGATTAAAAACAATATCCCGGTCTAACGATTTCAGGATATCGCCCATTTTCCGATAGGGATACTTGTATGCTTCAAGTGTAGGTTTTTTATTCCCCCATGACAGTACGTCTTTGTCGTCAGCATTTCCTCCACCTGCAATATGCCCGTAGCTGCACCAGTCGTACTTAAGAAAATCAAAACCCCATGTTGCAAACTGCCTGGCATCCTGTTCTTCATGATCATACGATCCGGTAAAGACCGTACAGGTTAACGGCCCGGGTGAACTATAAATACCTGCTTTAAGCCCCTTAGAATGTATATAAGCGGTAAGTCCCGCCATATCAGGAAAATGGCGGTTGTTAAGTATATTCCCTTTTGCATCCCTGAGAGTACCAACACGCAGCGAGTCGTTATTCCTTGGAGAATTCGCCCAGCAATCGTCGATGTTAATATACTGATAGCCCGCATCAGCCATTCCACTGCTGATCATGAAATCGGCAGCTTCGCGTACCATTGCATCTGTAATCCTGTCGTAATGTGCATACCAGTGATTCCAACCCATTGGAGGTGTAAGAGCCAGTTTGTTACCCGACACTATTTTCATTTTTCGCTGATCTCTGCCTTTTGAATTGACAGCTTTAATCTCTATACTATATTCCCCTTTGGGTGGAGCATTCCCTGTTATGATTCCTGTTGAAGGGTTAAGTGACAGCCCGAATGGCAAACCTTTCACGGAGAACTGTATCGGTCTTTCGCCCTGACAGGGAATTCTGTATAAAAATTCATGACCCGGACGACAACCATATACCAACGGACCATTGATACGTGGTTTAGGTTGTGGCGCGGGTGTATAAATTTCCTGGTCAATTGTATTGCTTACTGCTGCATTCTGTGCAAAAACTCCACCTATAGTGGTTGCCAAAATCAATGCAAGTGTGACATTTTTTTTAATCATTTTTTTTGGGGGGGATGGCTATTTTGCAAAACAAAAATCTAACTACTCGTGTCGGTTATAATAAGGTGTCGGTTTCCATTACAATTTTATATTGACCGCCAATGGTCAGGATTTTAAGTATTTCAGTATGGCTATCCGTCACGTATAGTACCCGCACGCTGAAGTAAGATACAAAATTGATAAGATATTTCGGTCGCCCCGGACTTTATAAATTCTCTTCAGGGCCAACCGCGATAGATTGATAGATTACATGGAGATGATAATTACCGGCAATGGTATGCCTCGCATAAGCGCGTATCGTTGTATGCCCAGAATCCTAATCCTCTATCAGGAAACTATGGATTTCTATGATTGAGGCTTTTTTTTACAAATAGCTCAACCACCATTTTTCCTTGTGTGTTTGTTTATACCTGTCAAACATTTTGCAAACAGGGTATAACAGAATAATAATCCCAATCCAAACAGCGTATACGGTCCAAAGACTAAAGCCATACCCTTTCATGTTTGGTTCAAAAGATATGAAAGAGGAAAGCATCATTTTTTGCCAGCCAAAGCCCGAAAGCTGTGCAAACAGCAACGCAATTATGTGCAGCAGGTAAAGATGCAGCACATAATAAAAGAACGGCACCCTTCCGAAAGTGCAAAAGAAATTCACCAGTTTCCCTTTCTGTTTTTCTGTGTTTGCCAAAAAAAGGAAAGCACCACCTATAGTCATCAATAAATACAATAATGATGGCGGATACTTAACAGGATTAAAAAAAGAAATAAGGTCTTTAGACAAACTATTATAATGTATAAAAGGTTTGGGGTCGCCATACAGATTGGTGAGTCTTAAAATAAAAAATAATACAATGGCTGCAATTCCAATGCAATTGAAGATTTTTTTTCTTGTATTGTCATCGGTTGATTGATCATAAAATGAACCAAAATAATACCCTATCGACATTACTGCGATCCAGGGAACAATGGGGTAAACAACCATCAACTGCAAATGATCTGATACTTTAAAAAAATGTAGCTCATGGATAAGCGCCCAAAATATATTTCCCGAAAAATGAATTTTATCAAGAAGGTTATGGCCGAAAATAAGCAGCAGACTGAAGATGAGAATATAGTTTCGGGGCAAGTGAATAAGCGCTGCCAAAACGATCATGCTGATTCCCAATGCCCATATTGTGGCCAGAAAAGGCGCCCTGAAATGGATGTCAAATGTCCAGGCAAAACCTACAATTGTTAACTCAACAAACACCAGCCAAAGCCCCCGCTTTACTAAAAATCCTGACAATTCATTTCTTGCTTTTCTTTTACCCACCATATAAGCAGATATGCCGGCAAGGAAACTAAAAACAGGTGCACAAAAATGCGTTATCCATCTGGTAAAAAAGATCGGCAACGTACTTTTTGCAGGATCGGCCGGATCAAACATAAAAGCATCGTAATGAAAATACACTCTCACATGGTCAAGCGCCATTACAACCATCACTAACCCTTTTAACATATCAATGGATTCTATCCTGGTTTTCGCGCCTGTTGCCATAATTAAAATTTGTTGAAATTATTTGTTTGCTGCTAACTATCTGTTAACGCAGGCTCTCACAAATTTGCCTGAAACACTTACAGTATACTCCCTTTAATGCTTACACTAATTCAGAAAAATTCAGAATCGGCTGTTTTCAATAATCACACATTGTGTTTGGGGGGCTAACTATATCTCTGTTAAAAGAATTAGCCACCCTGAATGCGAAAGGGATTACGGCTAAATTTTAATACGTATACTGTGGAAACGGGGCTGTAAGAAACGCTTTATACATTTAAACCATAACCGTTACCCTTAAAAAGGTTGCTGTTATATAAGTAGCATTTTTATCGGCGCTTTTATTTTGGCTGTTAAACAAGGCTTCCAACTCATGCTGAAGTTCCAAAGTCTTGCCATTTTTTTCTGCAGCCTCAAACGCATTCATGGTGGGGCCATAGTAGTTTTTAAATAGGTTCACCAATTCTGCAGGCGAATAAGGAGCATTAAATATAAACGTATCCTTAAGGAAAGATATATTCCCTTTTGTCACTCCCGCTTTTACAAAACGTTCTGTAACATGATCCTCCACACCCCATAACATCGGACTTATAAAACCTTCAGGAGGCGGTAGTGTATACGCAGAACTGATCTTTAATATTTGCGCCACCAATGTGGGGTCTCCCGGGATCCAGTTGCCCATCACTATTCTTCCACCAGGTTTGGTAACACGTACCATTTCCTTAGCTACTTCAAATGGGTTGGGTGCAAACATGGCACCAAAAACAGTAACAACAAGATCAAAACTTTTATCCCTGAGTTCCCGAAGCGCTGTTGCATCACCCTCCTGGAAACTGCAATTGGTAAGCCCTTCAGCTTTCGCCCGCCTGCTTCCTGCTTCAACAAGATTTCTTGCTATGTCTACTCCCAACACACTGGCTCCCAGTTTTGCTTCAGGTATTGCTGTAGTACCATCGCCACAGCCAAGGTCAAGAACAGTAAGATCTTTGGTGATGCCCAGGCTGGCCACAAATGCTTCTCCGCTCTCCCGCATTGTTTGAGCAATTTTTGTAAAATCTCCTTTTTCCCACAGTGCTTTATTTGGATTCATGTCTTTTATTTTAATAATTGACGCAAAACAAAAGCACTTATGACAGAATTGTCTTACTGTAGAGCCCAAAGACTTGACTAATCAGCTCAAAATATTTGCTTCTTTTTTTATTGATGAGGGAGAAACGCCGAAATGCCTGCTAAAGGCCCGGCTAAAATGAGAGCTGCTTTCAAAGCCACTTTCGAAAGCTGCATCACCCACGGTTTTACCTGTCATGGCAAGCAGGTGTTTAGCATGGGCTAATCTTTTCTCCATTAACCATTTACCGGGAGAAGTTTGATACAGTTGCACAAAATCTCTTTTAAACGCGGATAAACTGCGATAGCTTAATCTGGCAAAATCTTCCATTTTTAAGTTAAAGCAGAAATTATCTTCCATCACAGCCTGTAATGAAACGGTTTTGGGAGCATGCAACAGGTAGCAGAAATAGCACAATAATTCTTTGTTTGCTTTATTATCTGCCAGTGTAAGTATCAGTTCAGTGAATTTTAACTGCAGTAAAGATTGATCAGGGGCATCTGTGGCATTGAAATACGGCAGCATAGATTTAAAAAAGGAATGCACGGCCTCGCTGCTTTCGATGGGGATGACTGGCTCATATTTTTTTTCAGACTTATGAAGTGGCGTTGATTTTGTTTTCAATACTTCACAAATAAATTTGTCGGAAACAAAAAACAGGTAAAAGCAAAAATGCGTATCAAAAAATTGTTCAACAATACTGGCTCCCCGTCTGATAAAAACACAACTCCCGGGTTGCAGATCATAGGACCCCTGGGAGGTATGCCATATCTTTCTTCCCTCTGCTACGTATATGATGTAATTATTGTGGCTCCATAGATCAGCCAGTTTATTTTCAATCCTGCAATCATATACAGTAAAAAGGGCATCACCACAGCTAAGTCTGTGACAGCGGCTGGGGGTATCAACGATATATTGGTTAAGGTTATACAAAATTGAAAAAACTAACTGTCATATTTTATTAACTACTTCTAAATTATTTGTGATTGTTGGCTCTGCAAAAATAAACCCAGGGGCCAGGGCTTTTAGCGGTTAGGGGAATGTTCCGCTCAGAACTAACAAGCAATAAAAATACAAAAGTTTATAATATGGGCAAATGAATTAACATAATCCGATATTATGGACTGGCACTTAATTTTTAAGCGAAAAGTCTTTTCAGCCTTCTCCCGTAGGCTCCACGAAAAAAGAAAATCAATGTTCAGACCCGTATTCCATAAATATTCTGTCTCCGGAACCTTTTTTTATTACTGCCGTCAATCCGGTTGTTTAAAAATATCTTATTAGTTGTGGTGCATTTCATAGTCAAAATAGGGAAGAATGTATTTTATCAAAATGTCAAACGGCAACTTTGATTTCGAAGAATTATAACTGTTCCCTGTAAAAGAGATAACCAAATTCAGTTTATTGACTACCATAATATATTGTCCGCCATTACCTGAAGCAAATAAAATGTTATACTTAAATTTATTCGTCTGTATTTCTTCATTATACCATGTATATCCATAATATGTTGGCTGTGGTATTGCCGTTGTATTTTTTGAAATTCTTACGTTTGAAAAATTTTCAATTTTAGTAATACGGCTGGTGGCCTCATTTATCCATTTCTCTGAAATAATTCTTTTCCCTTTAAATGAACCATTATTCCGCATTAATTCCCCGATTTTAATCATGTCACCTGGGAGTATATAAAAAGAACCTGAAGTCATTTCATGCCCCATAGGATCTTTAGACCAGCGATAGTTGACGATGCCTAAAGGCTTAAAAAGAAATTTGTCTGCAAATTCTGAAACTGTCATTTTTGATGCATGAGCAATTATTCCACCGAGAATCATTGTATTTATAGAGCTATACGCCCAAACTGAACCTGGTGCATCTTTCAATGGCAAATCAAGGCAAAATTTTATCCAATCACCGGAATTAGACATTTCGGCTTCGCAATCGATTGTCCCATTCCACTCCTCACAATTGTAGCCTGATTTCATTTCCAAAAGATTTTTAATAGTCATGCTGTCTTTTCCAGTATCCTTATTGCTATAATTTTTATACTCAGGAAAAAAAGAATACACTTTTTGATAAATATTTTTAATGTACCCTTTATCAATGGCTATGCCGATCAGAATCCCGGTTATTGATTTAAAAGAAGAGCGGCTGTCATGCAGGCTGTCTTTGTTAAACCCGTTTAGGTATTTTTCATAACGAATTTTCCCGTTTCTGGAAATCGCTATGGCGTCAATGTTTGGATATGTCCCATTCCCAAGAGTTATTGAGAGGCTGTCTAAAAAATCATTACTGTGTTTATTCTCGCTATTCTGACAAAAACATTGAGTTAAGGAAAAAGACAAAACAAGTAAACAAATATATTTTTTCATTACAAATATCATCTTAAACATTTTATTACTTAAGAAATTCCCAAAGTACATTAACTATTTTCCAGTCATTCCCAAATTTTCCTAAATGCAAATAATCCATAAACTTAAATTTGTTGGTAGTAACCTTCACTGTAGCTACATTATTATAAATGTCAAAAATTACAACCTCCGCTTCAAATTTTTTATCGGCATGTAAAATATTACTATTCCTGTTTCTCTTTGTATTGTAAATAAGTTGAGATGACCCCATATTTTGAAGCATAATATTACCAATACTATCTTTCACAATTATCCTTTTTGCCAGTTCCGGATGTATGGCTTTTGCCATTCGCTGATAGTCAGAGTTATAAAACCCTTCTATATAATTTAGAACTGTTTTTCGTATCTCTACTGTATCCGATTTTGTTTGTCCAAAAGAACAAATCGAAACAAAAAATAAAACAACTAACAAATTTTTTTTCATACTCTTTTTTTTTGAAAATAAAAGATTTTTAACAGGGCTATTTCACCGCAGGGTTGCCAGTGTAAATGAAGTTGAGAAACACAAATTAGCCGATCTTTTCAACTGTAGCTGAATAAAGTAAATTTTACAAAGCAGTTTGTTTGATAATTTAATTTTCCGCTTTCATTTATTGGGTATGTGCAGTGCCAAATATCCCAAACAAATCATACGGATTTTCTTTAAACTTATCATTAAACAAAAAAATGACAAGGAAAATGTATGCAATAAAAAGAAAAATAATCAGCAACTGAGCCCAGGATGTTTTTTGAATAGCCTGTTTTGCATTCCTATCGCATATTTCGCCGGGGCAATACTGTGCCTTTTCTTTGTAAAACAGGTTGTATACTTTACAGCCTATGCAAATGCCAAACGCTGATTCAAAAAACAGGAATATTAAACAAATAAGGCAAATAATACCGGTTATAGGGCTATAGGCATTTACAATTATAAAAAAAACAAACATCGTACCTGATAAGATCACACCAATTATCCAGGCAAACTTTTTTTGTTTGGCTCCTACATACTCCGGGTTCTGGTTTCTTACAATGAGGCGGCCCAGTATTAATGTAGGAGAAAATTTTGGGTTAATAAACACACGTATGATAAAATCAGTAAAAAAAACCGTTATCACATACTTGATCGGCAAAAAATTGTTCTTAAATATGATTAACATCAAAGAGAAAAATGTTGCTAAAAACAGGATACCTGCCGATGCTCTTATTTCCCTTTCATTTAAAACAGGAATACTATACCCCTCCACATCTTCTCCAAATTTTATTATCTTATTCATTGTTTTAGGTTTAGACAATATGTGTTTAATGAAATGCCATTGTATCAATAAATGCAAGGTAAGTATAATTGATTTCACTGCTCCATGGGGTATCCGACAGGTTTTGCAGCGCTCTGTTTTAGTTGGCTTATTTTCTTTTAAGGCACCAACTTATTGCAGGATTATGCAGTGATGCACAATGATTTAGGTATCGCCGGGGCAGGCATTCCGGTATCTCCATTTTAGTTAATACTATGTTATGGTGTGGTTACTTTGCAGGTCATTATGTATTTTATCAAATCGGTTAATCTTCCAAACCTTGCCCTTTAAGAATTTTAGCTACATACTTTTCAATTCTTGATTCACGGGTTTTGGGTTGTTTGGCTGAAGAAAAATACAGTAAGTAGCCTCTTTGCCGCCCCGGCGTAAGGGCATAGAAAGCTTTTTTTAATTCAGGCATGTCTTCTAATACATTGTGAAACTCTTCGGGCATTTTAAATTCTGAGGTCTCTTTCATTTCCACTTTTACCCCTGCTTTTTCCAATGCAATGGCTTCTTTGATATAAGCTTTCAAAATTTTCTTTAGCCTGTTGATTTCATCAACACCGGTAAAGCGGATTTGCCGTGCTGCCTGAACATTTTCTGTCTGTTGTATTAAAATACCTTTTTCGTCTTTCAGCAAAGCGCCTTTGTGAAATAAAAATGCACAGTATTTTTTAAACCCATGTATTAAAACAATATTACTGTTCTGTAAGGTGTAACAGGGAACGCCCCATTTCAATTCTTCAGTGAGCCCGCAATCAAGGGCAATCGTTCTTAATGCCGCATATTCTTCCTGCCATTTGGTGGGTTTATTAAAAAAACAATCAACTTTTGGGTTCATACGGTTCATTTATTGATTAACTGAAATTAGTTTTCTATCCGCAGGCCTGAAATACCAGGATGCCACAGTTAGAACGAGCAATAATGCCGGTCCAAACAATTCTTTGGCATGATCAGCAATAGCCAGATGAGAAATAATGGCTCCCGACATGGCAAAGAAAAAACCAGCATAGGTCCATTCCTTAAGTAAGGGGATTTTTGGTAAAAGCACGGCTATTACTCCCAAAATTTTCCATACCCCAATTATGGTCAGAAAATAAAGTGGATAACCCAAACGCGTCATCAGATCGACCTCATCTTTCGTTTTGAGCACCTGAACTATCCCGGTTGAAAGCATTCCCAGTGAAAGCCAAATGGTGGCAATCCAATAAATGATTTTATTTCTCTTTGTCACGGTATGTTATTTTAATTTATTAAAGATGTCTTGTAACCGGTTATGTGCCATATTAATACCCTGTGCAAAAGGCAGTTTCAGCATATTGTCTCTATCGGTTATAGATTTATAAATAATATGCATAGTGAGTTTGCTTGTGTTGTCTGTTATTTTTTCAAATGCCAAATATTCAAGTTGAACCGGAAAAGGCGTATTTTCCATTTCAAATGTTCTGGTGATTTTCTGATTGGGCACAAATTCATGGATCGTTCCATTAAAACCGTGCTGATTGCCTTTGGGATCAGTTGTTACAAATTGGTAACTGCCGTGTTTTTTACAATCCAGTTTCAACACCTTAGTACCCATCCATTGTTCAACAATTTCGGGTTCTATGTATGCTGTAAAAAGCAACTCCACAGGTAAATCAAATTCTCTTGTAATTACAATTTCCTGTTTGTTATCTTCAGCAAGAATTTTTGTTTTAAGTTCCATCGTATTTTATTTTTTGGATTTATACGTCTTCATTACACTTTCTAATTTATTAAATCTATCATCCCATATTTTGCTGAAAGGCTCTATAAAGTCGGCTACTTCTTTCATCTTTTTAGCATTGATATGATAATAAATTTCCCTGCCGTTTTGCTCCTGCTGAAGCAATTTACATTCAGTTAGTATTTGCAGGTGTTTTGACACGGTTGGCCTTGCGGTGTCAAAGTTTGAAGCAATTGCACCGGCTGTCATAGATTGTGAAGCAACCAACAGAAGTATGGCCCTCCTGGTTGGGTCTGCGATGGCCTGAAATACATCCCGTCTTAAATTCATTATGAAGTTATTTGACTACAAATATATGCGTAGCTATATAACTACACAATTTTTTTTCATTCTTTTAGCCTCTGCCTGGGTTAACTGTTTTTATTACAACTCTTATTTCTCAGTGAAAACTCTGCCTCTCCCGGTTTCCTACTTCAAAATGGTAACCGACCCACTCACGACAGAGCGGCCTGTTTTAAACTGTATCAGGTAATAATAAGTAGCAACGGGTAATGGCGAGCCATTCAGGGTTCCATCCCATGGTTTGTTGTAGCCCTGCGATTGGTATACTTTCTGGCCTGAACGGTTAAATACCTGTACCACACAATCAGGATAATCGCCAAGGTATTTGATGATCCAGGTATCATTAATATTATCGCCATTAGGTGTAAAGGCGTTGGGCACCTGTGGCGCAAAAAGTACTTTTACAAAAACACTGTCGGTATTACTGCAGGTATGTATATCGGTTGCAGTAAGATAATACATGGTATCTGCATGCGGTGTTAGCTTGGGCGAGAGTGAGGTGACACTGTCGATATAAATTGCAGGCGACCATAGATAAGTTGATGGATTGCCAATAACCGTTGCCTGTATCTGCGTTGAGGATCCATCAAGTATAAAAATATTCGGTCCTGCATCTACCAGTGGCGCCGGCCATACGGTAATAGTTCGTGAGGCAGAATCTTTACAACCATTGCCTGCATTAAACGTTGCGCGCACAACAAATGTTCCTGCACCTATAATTGCCGGGTAAAAAATGCCCGAAGGAGTAACCCCTGTGCCACTATACGAAAATGCACCACTCATATTCTGCACAAGCGATGCCTGTGTGATCTGGAACGGTACTGTGTTGTTACATACCCCCGGTATAGTATCAAAAAGTATTTCAGGGCTGGCCAGTAATGTGGCAGTAGTATCAAAAGACTGGAGACAGGTAATACCCGAGTAAGCAATATACCTTACCTGAAATTGTTTGCTGCCCGGCTGCGAAAACCGGTTGTACAGGTTAGTGTATTTCTTTCCTCCATAAGGTTTATCATCTGTAAACTTTGCGGCAGGCGCATTTACAAGATCCCAGTAAATTTCAATTTTAGTTACCAAGCCAAAATCTACAGAAGAGTTATCTATAATAGTAACGGAATCATTACTGCAAAGTACAGTGGCCGCAGGCATTACAAACTGCGCTTTGGGAACAGAACCATTTACCGTAAATATTTTCGTCAAACTATCCGAACAACCATGAGCAGATGTTGCCACAAGCTGCACTTTGTAATTAGCTGCCCTGCTGTATTTATGACTCGGATGCTGCAAAACAGATGTATTTGGGTTAACAGTTGTTGCATTGGCCGCATCATCAAATGTCCATACATATTGAAACGGGTAACTGCCTGCATCTTTTGATGAGGTACTGTCTGTAAACTGCGCCGTGGCATCACTCAAACAAATAGCCGGTGTGCCAAAAGCTATTTTAGGATGGGGATATACTGTTACAGTTACACTGTCTTTTGAATAACAGCCGGGGTTACTGGTAAAAGCTGTTTGCACGTAATATTTCAGGGTGCGTATTGAGTCGGTTATATTATCTGCCTGTAAAACAGGATCAGCAATCGTTGCATTATTCAATCCTTCAGTTGGCGACCATGTATAGGTATAACCCGTATTAGCTGTTGCACCAAGTTGTGTGGCTGTATTGGGACAGAAAGCAGGAGCCACACCTGAGCTGTTGGCCACAGATGGCGGCATTTCTGTATAAATAACTACGTTTTTGATGGAATGATTATCATTAAACCCGCCGGTACTTGCAGTAAAACCAAGATAGCCCGAAAAAGTAAATTGCTGGTTGCCGGTAAGTAATATTTTACCATTTACGCTTACAGTAATAGTGCCTTTATCATATTCGATTTTGGCATGATTGTAATTATAAGAGCGTATAGAATCCAGACCGCCATTGGTGTTAAATAGTTCGGGCATACCTGTATTGCACTCGTTGTAACCCGCACCCCACCTGAGTTCTACCTTGGGCATGTCTTTATGGTAATTGTTTGGATCGCAGTTGTTCCATGTATCAAAACATACTTTTAAGCCATTGGCCGCCGCGGGTATGCCCAGTCCTGAGCCGGTAACAAAGCCCACAGGTGGTACATCCAGAAAACAAAAGGCAATACCATCAGCACCTGTTCCATCAAACATTCTGAAATCAAATTCTGCCTTCCATTTACTGCAGATCGAAAGGTTGATGGGCTGATTAAAAAAGATGGCGCCGCTTTTATTATTTGTTCTGTCGCACAGCAATATTTCGCTGTTATTGGTGTTGATGATATTCTTAACAGTAGCTGCACCCTGCAGGTTCCAGCCGGATGTGTTAACGGGTGAACCTGTTAATTGTGCAAAAATATAATTCTGTGCTTCAGCCGCATTCTGAATATCCAGGAGCAACACAAACAATACAATCTTTAATAACAGTGGTCGGCTCATTGTGTAGAGATAATTTCCGGGGTGCTGCAGGGGTATAGCCAAAGTTAGTCTCTTTCAATGAGAAATAATTTAGCCGCAGATTTGCAGATTAGTTAAAAAATCTGCGAATCTGCAGCTTACATTTCTTCACCACTAATACTCATCTCCAAGTGAGAACACAGGTTTCTCATACATCCACTGTCCGCCGGTAAAATCAGGAAATTCAACTGTCTGGTTACCGAGATCGATGGACCTTTCACTTAATGGGGTGATGGCACTCCAGGTGGCGGCATCGTATACATTCATTGGTGTGGCTGTTTTTCGTTTGATGGATTCTACAAACGCATGTATCACAAAGAAGTCCATCCCTCCATGCCCCGCTCCTTCTGTATCCTTACTCCAGCGTTTCCATAATGGATGATCATATTTATCAAGCCATGCTTTTGCATCGTCCCACTGGTGCGGTTTGTCAGATTTTTCCTGTATGTAAATACCTTTGTTCACATCCATCCATAAACCTTCTGTGCCCTGCACCCTGAACCCTAATGAATATGGGCGCGGCAGGTTGGTATCGTGCTGCAATAAAATAGTTTCGCCATTGGCACATTGAATATTGGTGGTTACTACATCGCCCAGTTTAAAATTCACTTTGGCATTGGGATGATTCACTCCTCCCTGTTTTACAATATGATTATGCAGCCCCCTTGCTTTTGATGAGAAAGAGCAAAGCGACAGGAAACGATTACCCCTGTTAATATTTACATAATGTGCAATGGGACCAACACCATGCGTAGGATACAGGTCGCCATTACGGTGCACAGAATGTTCCGTTCTCCAATGCGCTTCTGAAAAGCCTTTCTCTCCAAACTCAACGCCATGGCCATAAGGATTAATTCCGTCGTTAAATTTCACTTCGCGCAGGTCGTGCTGGTAGCCGCCCTGTAAATGGATGAGTTCACCAAACAATCCCTGTCGCACCATATGCAGCACAGCCATCACATCACGGCGATAGCAAACATTTTCGAGCATCATTACATGTGCTTTATGTTTTTCGGCTGCTCTAACCACCTCCCAGTGATCTTCCAGTGTAATACCGATGATCACTTCTGAACCAATATATTTTACGCCCGCTTCCAATGAGCCAATGATCATGGGTTTATGCCATTCCCATGGTGTGGCGATCACTACCCCATCGAGTTGCTTTTTTTCCAACATTTGTTTCCAGGCATACGCATTGCCGGTAAATATTTCAGGCATTTTTTTTCCGCTCTTGCTGATGATCTCTTTTGCTGCATTCAGCATTCTGTCGCTCACATCGCAAATAGCCACCAGTTCTACATCCTGCCTGCGCAGGAGCAGTTCAAGATGATTTTGCCCGCGCAGTCCCACACCAATAATACCGATCTTAACTTTTTCTTCAGTGGTGCCGGCAAATAATTTTGAAGTTGGGGTAAATGCAAGTGTTGCTGCAGCAAGGCTGGTGTTTTTGAGGAAGCTACGTCTTTGCATGGCTGTGTTTTTATTGTTTAGGTTTGAGGTATTACCGGATACTATTTTTCCGTTTCCGTCGGATAGCCGATTAAAGATTTAAGGTAATATAGATTTCAATAACAAAGAAGGAATCGTGTATAAAATACAAGTAAGTAATGCATCGTTATGCGCCAAATACAAACCGCGCCTTTGCACCTTCGCGAGCATTTTGTTCTCGCAAAGGTGCAAAGGCGCGGTTGTTTGGACGATAGCCGGGCTTAACTAAAATACTACTCCACTCTTATTATCTTAACCTTTCTAAATAAACAACATATGTGTACCTATACCAGAACCCTGTTTGTAAAAATCGCCCACTGTTAATACACCATCAAGGTCTTCATACATATCTTCTTTGGTGTAGTGAAACATTTCCATGGCTAATTTGCAGGCCCAGAGTCTTACACCGGATGCTTTCAATATATCGAGAAATTCACGAACGCCGGGCATGTCTAATTTCTCCATTTCTTTTTTCATCATAGTAGTTGCCAGCGCTTCCATACCGGGCAGCCCGCCAATCAGGGTAGGCAGGTGCATAGCAGGGTTACCAACGGTTGCAACGTGCAGGTGCTCCAGTTTTTTATTATGCAGGGCCTCCAGGCCGAAGAAAGTAAAAAACATTTCCGCTTCAATACCTTCCATCCTGGCACCGTTGGCCAAAACAAATGCTGCGTATACATTTTCTAAAGAGGCTTTAGAAAGAATGATCATCATCTTTCTGATCTCGCCGTTATATTCACTCATTTTTTTAGTTTTTAAAATGGATAATTAAATGCAACTGGCTGGCTTGGGTACTCCGGCAATTTTGGTTGCTGTTTTCAATGGCCCTACGGGGAACAAGGCATAAAACTCTTTAATATCTACCACCCCGCTTTTGCCAATTTTGCGGATACTGAGCGGCGAATCTTTTTTAAATTCATCCTGAATGTAATTGATCACTTCCCAGTGTTTTGGGGTAAGGCTGATATTATTTTCTTTGGCAATTTCTTCTCCTACTGCTTTGTCCCATTGTGCAAAGTTGGTGAGGTAACCCTCTTCATTTACGAGGATGTTTTTTTGTGCGATCATCTTTTCCATAAAATGGTATTTTTCGGTTAATCAAATTTTTTACCTGCGATACTCATGTTTGTTGATACAAATGGAATGGCTATTCCTTTCAGCAGCATATGCCAGTAGATCCATCTGAAAGCCAGTTTACCCCAGTGGTTCATCCGGCTTTCTTTTAATAACTGCAACGGCCCAACGCCTGCAAACGGGAACGTCCCTTCAACCGGCTCATGGTTGTAATTAAAGTCTATCAATAATGCTTTATTGTTGCCTGTTTCAATAAAGCAGTTGGCGTGCCCGTCGAAGCTGGCTGATAAAGGTTCGTTGTTTACATAATGAAGGATGTTTTCGGTAAGGATCTCTGCCTCAAAGTGTGCCACGGAACCTGCTTTTGATGCGGGGATATTAGTAGCATCACCAATTACAAAAACATTTGCATAATCTTTCGATTGAAGTGTTTCTTTATTAGTGGAAACATAATTCAGCTCATCTCCCATTCCTGATCTTTCCATCAGCTCATCACCTTTATTGGTTGGCACGGTTACCAGCAGATCAAATGGAATTTCTTTGCCACCATAGTCAACAATGGTTTTCTTTTCATTGTTTACTTCGGCAATAGCAAAATCGCTTTCGATTGAAATATTTTTTTCGCTGAGCAGGTGTTCCAGTGCCGCGGTAGATTTGGGTTTGGTAAAAGCGCCGCTTAATGGTGTAACATATGTGATGCTCACTTTTTCCCGCATTTTTCTGTTTTTAAAATAAGAATCTGCCAGGAATGAAAATTCCAATGGAGCTACCGGGCATTTTATTGGCAGCTCGGTAATATGTACCACCAGTTTGCCACCATCCCATAAACGAAGTTTATTGCGCAGGGCCAGCGCTCCTTCAAAAGTGTAAAAATCGAATACAGATTTATGCCATTCTTTTCCCATCATGCCTTCTGTTTCTTCAGGAGCAATTTTGGTGCCGGTAGCAATGATCAGCAGGTCATAGTTCAGTTGCTGGCCATCGGCCATCTGAACAAAGTTCTCCTTTGGTACAATGCGTTCTATTTTTTTAGTAATGAGGTTTACATCTTTTGGTATAAATTCCTTAACGGATTTGATTATATCTTCCGGCTGGTAAATATCAAAAGGCAGGAATAAATAACCGGGCTGGTAGTAGTGGTCGGTTCGTTCATCAATAATATCAATCTTCCATTCTTCCCTGTTTAGTTTGTGATGCAGGTGGTTGGCCATCATGGTACCGGCTGTACCCGCTCCCAGAATTACAAGTCGTTTCATATATGCGTTAGTTTTATTACAGCACAAAGGTCTGCCCATACCAACCGGATAGTGTGTAACGTTGGTTACATTCAAATATGATTTTTATCAGGAAATGAAGGGTTTATAAAAAAAGAGGGGCTTACACTTTAACATGTTGTGCTCTTAAACGCATAGTTACATAGGTGAGAAAACAGGGTATATAGTTTAAAAGCTATGTTTCTTTTTTGTTTTTACTATGCACCTATGTGTTAAAAACAATGGTTTGAAGCGAAGAATACCGAATTATTAAACACTTGGAAAAAATAAAACCCACAGGTATATATAGATCTCAATAGTGCAATACGTTACCCTTTAATCTGCAGTAGTTCGGCAATAAATAAAGACACATATTGATAATTGAAAAAGCGAAACCCAGCCGGGAACGGATGGGTTTCTTTGCTTATAACCGAAAAACTGCCAGTATGAACGCTGGCATAAATTTTAGTCGCTTTTCTTTTCACGCTTAAACAAGCCAAACAATAAAGCGCCCATGAGAGCCCCATACAAACTGCTGTTTAAAGGTTTTGAGGTAATAAGGCATGTACCGGATGAACAGCCTACCAATTTCCAATATAAAAAACCGCCGATCCCGCCTGCAATTGTACCGGCTACATACAGCCAGTTTCTGCTAAACCATTGTTGTACCATATATATTATTTACCGGAGATTGTTCCGGTTTGAACCGATCAAAAAAGTGGATATTGGATTCAACTTACAAAAAGGAACTATCAGAATAGTTTTTCGATAGTACAGGTTACAAATGATTTTGCTTTACTGATTAAGCTATTATGTCCTTTTTCATTATAGCCGAGTATATTCAGTTTATCAACCAGATCCTTTCGTTCTACCGCGATACCCGTTACACTTACTTTACCATCTTTCAGAAAAACATCTACATCAATCACACCTTTCATCTTCAATAGATTTTCCCTGATCTTATTTACGCAGCCCATACACTTGATATTTTCTGCATATATCTGATGCGTTCCCATTGGATTTGTTTGGCATCAAAATTACGACAGCCTGTTTTGCTGCCATGTAACAATTGTTACACACAGCCAAAAGCAGGAAAGTTTTAAGTAACAATTGTTACCGTACGGGCTTTTGCGCGAAACTAATTTTGCAGCAAATAAAAAATTAATGATCAGGAAAAAACATTTTACACCATGGGCAGTTGTTGGAATTATCCTGTTAACCGCGGGCATATCAACTGTTTCAGCCCAAAATACCAGCCGGAAATTAAGTCTGGACGAGGCTATTTCGGCAACACTCACCAATAACAAAACCATCCGGCTGGCCGGCATGGATGAGTTGATCGCTTCGGCTAATTATAAACAGACTGAAGCCATTTATCTTCCGCAGGTTGGATTATCCTACACGGGCATGAGCACCAATAACCCGCTCAATGCTTTTGGGTTTAAGATGCAGCAAAAATCAATTACCCCAACCGATTTTAACCCCGATCTGTTAAATCACCCCGCAGGCACTCCCGACTTTACAACCAAACTGGAAGTGCAGCAACCTTTGATCAATATGGATATGTTGTATATGAGAAAAGGCGCAGAAAAACAGGTAGAGATCTACCAATACAAAAAACAAAGAACCAAAGAGTACATCGTATTTGAAGTACAGAAAGCGTACCTGCAGTTGCAACTGGCCTATAACGCTGTAACTACGCTGGAAGAAGCTTTAGCCACTATTAAAGCAGTATACAAATTTACGGATGATCATTACAAACAGGGATTAGTACAAAAATCTGATGTACTAAATGTGCAGGTGCAGGTATCGTCTGTTGAGAACAGTCTTGCCAAAGCCAATAGCAATATCAGCAACGCATCAGACTACCTGAGTTTATTGATGGATGCACCCAAAGGCACTATTTATACAACCGATGTTGTAGCTGAAGCGGCTATTAATACAACTGATACCATAACAAGCGTATCGCCCACCCGCTCTGATTTTGTGGCCATGAAAAAAGCTATTGAAGCCAGCGACCTGATGATACAATCCAATAAAATGAGTTACCTGCCTAAACTGAATGCGTTTGGCTCTTACCAGTTGAATGACAGTCGCATGCTGGGTTTTGGCGCAGGCGCTTACCTGGCAGGGGTGCGTTTATCGTGGGATATTTTCAAGGGTAATACAACAAAGAATAAGATTGCAACCCAAACACTGGAGCGCAATAAATTATCTGTTCAACTGGAACAGCAAAAAGAGCAGAGCAATACGGAGCTTGATAAAACAAAAAGGGATATTGCCGATATCCGGTTTGAAATAGCACAACATACCAAAGCCATTGAACAGGCTTCAGAAGCATTGCGCATTCTGCAAAACCGTTACGAACAGGGTCTTGTTAATACAACTGATGTAATGATGGCCACTACGCAGCTCTCTCAGCAGAAGCTGGCACTGGCACAGGCTGTCTTCAGTAAAAACCTGACCAAAGCGTACCTGCAGTTTTTAACCACCTCAAACAATTAATAACTTTTACAAATAAGACTATGTATATCCAAAAACAAAAAACAACAGTATTAGCAGCAGCATTGGGCTTCGTACTCTTGGCAGCCTGCTCATCTGAAAAAAAGGAAGGAAAATTAACCACTACTGATTCTGCTATTGCAGTGGCTGTTGCAACTCCTTTTGCAAGCCAGGGTGGCAGCATCAGTATCAGCGGCCAGGTAGAAGCATCTCAAACAGCCAATATCAGCACAAGGGTGATGGGATATATTACCAGGCTGACTGTAAAAGTGGGTGATCATGTGAGGGCAGGCCAGGTGATTGCCAATATCAGTAATAACGATATAGTGGCCAAACGCTCTCAAACAGACGCTATGATTGCAGAAGCTGAAGCCGCTTTAAAAAGCGCGCAGAAAGATTACGACAGGTTTACTGTTTTATACAAACAACAAAGCGCCTCTGCCAAAGAACTGGATAATGTTACACTGCAATACAATGCCACGAAAGCTAAAGTAGAAGCAGCCAAACAAATGCGCAACGAAGTAAATGCCATGCTGGCCTACACTACTTTAACAGCGCCTTTTTCAGGCATTGTTACACAAAAGCTGGCAGATGCCGGTAACATGGCTAATCCGGGCATGCCTATTGTTACCATTGAACAAAGCGGCACCTACCAGGTAGCTGCGGCTGTTCCTGAAACAGATATCAAACAAGTTAAATTGGGAGATGCCGTAACGGTTACCATCAAATCAATCAATAAAACTTTTAAAGGAACTATTTCACAAGTCAATGAGTCCTCACAGTTTACCGGCGGGCAATACATGATCAAAATAGCTATTCCGGAAAATGAAAGGAAGGATCTATATGCCGGCATGTATGCCAATGTGTCTATTCCTTCACTGAAGAAAACGGCAACTGCGGTTACATCTGATGCAGTATTGGTGCCCGTTTCAGTGATCATTAACAAAGACCAGTTAACCGGTTTATATACCATCAGTACAAACAATACTGCCTTGTTGCGCTGGGTTAGACTTGGAAAAACTTATGGCGACAAAGCAGAAGTGATCAGTGGCCTGGCAAACAATGAACCTTATATTATTAGTGCCGAAGGAAAACTATACAATGGTGTTCCTGTAAAAGTGAAGAAACAATAAACAGTGAGTGATACTGAACAGACATTAAAATATCATTTTAAATAAACTTATGCAACAAGGATTTTCGGGTAAAATAGCCAATGCCTTCATCAGGTCTAAACTGACCATTCTATTAATGATCGCATTTTTATTGATTGGCGGGTACAGTACCTTCCTGATCCCGCGTGAGGAAGAGCCACAGATAGAAGTGCCTATTGCCGATATCATGGTAGGCTTCCCCGGCGCACAGCCCAAAGAAGTTGAGAGTAAAGTAACCGCGCCATTAGAGAAGATCGTATCCAACATTAAAGGTGTGGAATACGTGTACTCAACCACGATGAAGGGCCAGGCCATGCTGATCGTTCAGTTTTATGTGGGGCAGGATGTAGAACGTTCGTTGGTGAAACTGTATAATGAGATCCTGAAGAATATGGATAAGATGCCACAGGGCGTAACACTGCCTTTGGTAAAAACAAGGGCCATTGATGATGTGCCTGTTTTGGGACTTACATTATGGAGTGAAAAATATGACGACTACGCTTTGAAACAATTGGGCGAATCGGTAACCAATGAAATTAAAAAGATCCCGGATGTAGCCGCTGTAAATATTATTGGCGGACGGAGCCGTGAGGTAAAAGTGATCCTTGATAAAGATAAGATGGCGCAAAATCATTTAGACTTTCTCAGCATCAGCAAACAGATGCAGGGAAGTAATGCGCAATTAGTATCAGGTACGTTGCTGAAACAGGACACTGCTTTCTCTGTACAAACAGGTAATTTTTTAACCAGTGCAGATGATGTTGCCAACCTGGTAGTAGGTTCTAACCAGATGCAGCCTGTATATTTAAAACAGATTGCCAAAGTAGTGGATGGGCCGGAAACACCTAATCAATACAGTTATTTTGGCTATGGCAGGGCAGATACGTCAAAATCAAATCATTTCAAATCAGAATATCCGTCAGTAACCATTTCTATTGCCAAAAAGAAAGGCGCCGATGCAATGCAGATCTCAGGAAAGATCATGGCTAAAGTAAACAGCCTGAAAAAAGACCTCATCCCTTCTGATGTAAATGTTACCAACACACGTAACTACGGCGAAACAGCATCAGATAAAGTGTCTGAATTACTGTTTCACTTATTCATTGCTATTGTAGTGGTTACCTTGTTTGTAATGCTGGCCATGGGCTGGAGAGGCGGACTGGTGGTATTCTTATCAGTGCCGGTAACATTTGCGCTCACACTGTTCTCGTATTACTTCATGGATTATACATTAAACCGTATTACGCTGTTTGCCCTTGTATTTATTACGGGTATTGTGGTAGATGATTCTATCATCATCGCTGAAAACATGCACAGGCATTTTAAGATGAAGCGGCTACCGTTTTTACAGGCTGCCATCTATGCCATTAATGAAGTAGGTAACCCCACCATTCTGGCCACCTTTACAGTGATCGCTGCTGTACTACCTATGGCATTTGTATCAGGGTTGATGGGGCCATACATGAGTCCTATGCCAATTGGCGCCTCCATCGCCATGATGTTATCATTGATAGTAGCGTTAACACTTACACCATACCTCGGTTATATCTTCCTCAGGGAAAAAGAAAAACCGGGTAAAGATAAACCGCCTGTGCAGTTAGAGAAAACAGGTATCTATAAAATTTATAAATCAGCCATCGAGCCAATGCTTGAAACACGCTGGAAACGCTGGACCTTTATAGTAGGTATTGTGGTGATATTGCTTGGTTCCATGTTGATGTTCTATACCAAAACAGTAGCTGTTAAAATGCTGCCATTTGATAACAAGAATGAGTTCCAGGTAGTGATTGATATGCCGGAAGGAACCACGCTTGAAAAAACAGCGGTGGTTACCAAAGAAATTTCAGAATACATTTCGCATGAACCTTTAGTGGTTAATTACCAGGGGTATATAGGTACTGCCGGACCGATCAGTTTTAACGGATTGGTAAGACATTATGATATGCGCCGTGGCGATAATATTGCCGACATACAGGTAAACCTTGTTAGCAAAGAAGAACGCAAACTACAGAGTCATGCCATTGCAAAATCAATGAGAGCGGGTATCCAAACCATCGCAAAAAAATATAATGCCAATGTAAAACTGGTAGAAGTGCCACCGGGGCCACCCGTATTGTCTACCCTTGTTGCAGAAGTGTATGGACCCGATCATGACCAGCAGGTGAAACTGGCGCAACAGGTAAAACATCTCTTTGAAACAACAGAAGATGTGGTGGATGTTGACTGGAGAGTAGAACGCGATCAACCTGAATTGAGCGTGGAAGTGGATAAAGAAAAAGCGATGCGCTATGGCGTTGCCCCCGCACAGGTGGTAGCAACAGTGAATGCAGCTTTATCCGGACAAAACGTAGGTACTTTACACAGCAGCAGTTCATTTAGTACCATAAACATCAACCTGCAATTAAACGATGCAGATAAATCGGCTATTGACGATATTAAAAACCTGAATCTGATCAGCCAGCAGGGCAATGCGGTTCCTATTGGCGACCTGGTAACAATTCACAAAGGCATCAAAGAAAAAAGCATTTACCGGAAAAATCAGAAACGTGTTGTTTACGTAACAGCAGATATGGCAGGGAAATTAGAAAGCCCATCCTATGCCATGAGCAAAATCTCCGACAGATTAAAAGAAGTACAACTGCCGGCTGGTTATACCCTTGCAGAAGAATACACCAAACAACCCGACCAGGAAGATAATTTTACCCTGAAATGGGATGGCGAATGGCAGATCACCTATGAAGTGTTCCGAGATCTCGGTATTGCATTCCTGGTAGTGATCATCATTATTTATATGTTAATTGTGGGATGGTTCCAGAATTTTACGGTGCCAATTATTATGCTGGCGGCCATTCCGCTTTCACTGGTAGGTATCATCATTGGTCACTGGATGATGGGAGCATTTTTTACAGCAACATCCATGATCGGTTTTATTGCGCTTGCCGGTGTGATGGTTCGAAACTCGGTACTGTTAATCGACTTTATTAATATCAGGTTGAAAGAAGGTATCCCCTTAAAACAATCCATCATAGAAGCAGGTGCCGTTCGTACCACTCCTATCCTGCTCACTGCCGGTGCGGTAGCTTTGGGTGCGATTGTAATCTTATCGGATCCTATTTTCCAGGGCCTGGCTATTTCACTGATTGGTGGAACAATTACGTCAACTTTTCTTACATTATTGGTAGTACCTTTATTGTACTATAAAATGATGCGTAAAAAATATCCCACCAATCAAAAATAATCAACTATGAAAATGCTTGTAATTACCAGTGTAAAAGAAGACCTGCAGGAAGTAACTGATATCTTCGAAAAAGCAGAAATACCCGTGTTCAGTGTATCAAATACGATCGGCCATAAAGCTGCTCACCATGATTATCTGTTAACCAACTGGTTTGGCCGCGATAATGATCAAACCGATGCCTTATTCTTCTTCAGTTTTACTGATGATGAAAAAGCGTACAAAACATTAGATCTGATCAAAATACACAATGAATTGGAAGAAAGCCTTTTTCCCGTAAGGGGATTTATATTACCGGTTGAATCATCCGGATTTTAAAAATTAAAAAAACATTCAGATTATGCGTGAAAGAATTGTAAGAGCTGTTGCAGGAACCTTTGTATTAACAAGTGTTGCACTCACTTATTTTGTAAATATTAATTGGCTATGGCTCGGCGTATTTGTTGGCGCCAACCTGTTGCAGTCATCGTTTACTAAATTTTGTCCTTTGGAGAAAATATTGGATGCAGTGGGTGTTGAGTAAGCTGTAAGTGATAAGTAGTAAGTATTAAGTGTTATTGGGCCGCAGATTCGCAGATTTTAAAATCTGCGAATCTGCGGCTATTTTTTGTCTGCATCCATTCATATAATCATCATCCAACAATAATCAGAAAACACTAAATTGGGATTCATTATGGTCAGCATCAATAGTTTCAGGCAGATGTCGCTTTCTTTTCCGGAAGCAACAGAAGAGCCGCATTTTGAAAAAATTTCTTTCAGGGTGGCTAAAAAAATATTTGCAACACTTGATATTACAAATAAACAGGCATGTATTAAACTATCTGAAACTGACCAGGATGTTTTTTCTGCATTTGATAAGGCCATCATTTTTCCGGTACCTAACAAATGGGGCAAACAGGGCTGGACATATATCAATCTTTCAAAGGTTCCAAAAACTATGTGCGCGGATGCACTAAAAACAGCCTATTGCGAAGTAGCTCCTAAAAGGCTTTTTTCAATACTTAATATTGACTAAAAAATCTGTTCTCTAATCGCGCCTTTGCGAGAAAATAGTTTGCACGCCAAGGCGCAAAGGCGCAGTTTATCAGAGGAAACTATCTGCCTCTCTGTAAGCTTTTATCAATGCCAGCTCCCCCTCTTTCCCTGTTTTTGATTTACCATGTTCCATCCCTAAAATACCCTTATAGCCTTTATCGTAAATATGTTTGAAGATGTTTTTATAATTCATCTCACCAGTGCCGGGTTCATTCCTGCCTGGGTTATCGCCTATCTGCAAATAACCGATCTCGTCCCATGCCTTATCAATATTGGCAATGATATTCCCTTCATTGCGCTGCATGTGATACATGTCGAATAAGATCTTACATGAGGGACTGTTAACAGCCTTGCAGATTGCATAGGTTTGATCTGAATGACGAAGAAACAGATCCGGCGTATCGCTGAGCGGTTCCATTACCATTACCAATCCATGCGGTTCCAGTATTTCGGCACCACGGCGCATGGCATCAATTACATTGGAGGTTTGATAGGCTTCTGACAGACTTTTCTCATAATTGCCCGGCACCACCGTCATCCATTTGGCATTGCATCGTTTAGCCACCTCTACCGCATCTTTACAATATTGAATAAATTTGTCCCGCCATTCTTTTTTATTTCCTGTTAACGAAGTTGATAAAGGCCATTTATCAAACTCTATCACAAATACCCCCATCCGCATTCCCAGTTTTGCCATCAGGTTACCGATTTTTTTCTGTTCATCGGGTGTGCGGCTCATCATGCCATTGTCTTCCATAGCCCTGAAACCCATACTGTATGCAAATTGTATCTGGCTGGCAAAATCATTGCCCGCAAGATTATTAAACATGCCATCGTGTATGGCATACGGCAGATGAAGGGGCTGGTTATCGTCCGGCATATCTTTGGTACCGGTTTTTGCAAAAGCGCCGGAAGCGGTAACAAGGGCTCCACCGGCCAGTAAACTTTGCTGCATAAATTTTCTTCTTTGCATGCGGTTGTTTTTTGTTGCTTAAATTTACTGATAAGACTCAATAAAGCAGAAATTTTGTACAGATACCGTGTTTTACTTTTTATTGTACTGCTGGCAGGCGTAAATGTAAATGCCCAATGGACGAAATACCACTTTTCGGCACTTAAAATGGGTTCTCCTTTTAATATCATCCTTGTATCGGATGATTCGTTGAAAGCTGCTGATCTGGCGAAAGCCTCTTTTGCATTGGTAGATTCTCTGAACCTTCTCTTCAGTGATTATGACAGCACCAGTGAGCTGAGCAGGCTAAATGCCCATGCAGGAAAAGGCCCGCAAACAGTTTCTCCCGCGTTGTGGCATATTTTAGTTGATTCAAAAAAAGCCTGGCAAAAAAGTAATGGCGCATTTGATATTACAGTTGGCCCGCTAAGCCGTTTGTGGCGCAAGGCAAGAAAAGAAAAAAAGTTTCCCGACAGTAATATGGTTAATGCTAAAAAAAAACTGGTCGGATTTCAACATATCATAATGGACCCGGTAGAAAAAACCATCACCCTGCCCTTTGCCGGTATGCAACTCGATCTTGGCGGCATAGCCAAAGGATATGCCGCACAAAAGGTGATAGAATTATTGCATAGCAAAGGTGTAACACAGGCACTGGCAGATGCGGGTGGTGATATGGTGATGAGTAAAGCGCCTGAAGGATCAGCCGGCTGGCTGGTTGGGGTAAATGTGCCTGAAACAACTGATGAACTGTTACCTGCCAAACTGGTATTGCAAAATATGGCTGTTGCCACCTCCGGTGATGCCTATCAGTTTATAGAACATAAGGGGAAAAAATATTCTCATATTGTTGATCCTCGAACAGGATATGGTATTTCTTCTCAACGTAATGTAACAGTGATTGCACCCAACGGAACCGATGCCGACTGGCTGGCAACGGCCTGCAGCATCCTACCTATTGCCGAAGCCAAAAAACTGGTTATAAAAATGAGAGGCGAACTTTTGATTACTGTTCTGAAAAATGGGAGAATCCGGTATTACAGTACCAAAGGATTTACGCGTTACTGGAAGCAGTAGATTATGCACGCAAAGGCGCTAAGGCGCAAATTTAAACCATGCCCCTGCGTGCATATTTTGTACTATAAACATCCTTCACTCCCCCCCATTCATGTTGATTAATTTCTTACCTTGACCTACCCAAACAACGAACGTGAAACCAATTGTATTCCTTGCTTTTTCACTCCTTTTATTTTGTAGCAGTAACGCTCAATCGCCCAATGATTCTTTCAAAATATACGAGCAAAAAATACCTGGCAGTTCTATCAGTTTTAAAATGATCCCGGTTAAAAGCGGTGATTTTTTCATGGGCAGTTCTGCAGCCGAAAAAAACAGGGATGCAGATGAAGGTCCACAACAAAAAATTCATCTTTCTGCATTCTGGATGGGTGCATTTGAAGTAACACGTGATGAGTTTGACGTTTTTTATAAAGATGAAAACACCAGTGAGAACGTAGATGTAGACGCCATTACAAGACCCAGTCCGCAATATGTTGACCTGAGTTGGGGAATGGGTAAGAAAGGCGGATATCCGGTAAACAGCATGTCGCAGTTTGCGGCATTGATGTATTGCAGGTGGCTCTATCAAAAAACAGGCATCTTTTACAGGCTGCCTACCGAAGCAGAATGGGAATACGCCTGCAGGGCAGGAACAACCACTGCCTATTTTTTTGGTGATGATATTTCGCAGTTAGATAAATATGCATGGTATGCCGATAACAGCGAAGAGAAGTTTCATAAAACAGGGCAGAAATTGCCAAACCCATGGGGACTTTATGATATGCTGGGCAATGTGATGGAGTGGACATTGGATCATTACAATGCAAATGGTTATGCCAACCTAACCAACTCAACAGATCCCGTGGCAACACCCAATCCGGTGCGGTATCCAAAAGCTTTACGGGGAGGAGGTTTTAATGAACCGGCAACAGAATTAAGAAGTGCCAACCGTTTTAAATCAGATCCTGTGTGGAACCGCAGAGACCCGCAGATTCCAAAAAGTAAATGGTGGCTCACAGAAGCCAGTTGGGTAGGTTTTCGGTTAGTGCGGCCCTTATTGCAACCGGATGCAGCGGAAGTAAATAATTTCTTTAAAAAATATCTTGGTAAATAACCTTTTAAAACATGTTTTATGAACAACGATGCTTCCAAAAACAATTCACGAAGAGATTTTGTAAAACAAACCTCTTTGCTTGCCGGCGGATTGATTGCAGCTCCTTTTTTTTCGCGTGCCAATTATTTTTCCGGCGCTGATGATGTGATCAAAGTCGCATTGATCGGTTGTGGTGGCCGCGGAACAGGTGCGGCTATGCAGGCGCTCTTAAGCAAACAAAATGTAAAGCTGGTTGCGATGGCAGATGCTTTTCGCGATAACCTTGATAGTTGTTACCAATCACTTACTACTGATGATGGCTCTGATCCATCCATGGCCGAAGTAAAGAAACGGATAGATGTTCCTGAAGAAAGAAAATTTACCGGCTTTGATGGATATATGAAAGCCATCCCGCTTGCCGATGTTGTGATACTAACCACTCCTCCCGGCTTCAGGCCCATTCATTTTGAAGAAGCCATCAAACAGAATAAACATGTGTTCATGGAAAAACCGGTAGCCACTGATCCCGCCGGTATACAAAAAGTATTGGCCACTGCTGCCATTGCCAAACAAAAGAAACTGAATGTGGTAGTAGGCTTGCAAAGACATTACCAGACCTCTTATCGTGAACTTTTCAAAAGAAAAGATTTGATCGGTGATATTACTTCTGCACAGGCATGGTGGAACAATGACGGCGTATGGGTCAGACCACGCAAATACAACCAGACAGAAATGGAATACCAGATGCGCAACTGGTATTATTTCAACTGGCTTTGCGGCGATCATATTACCGAGCAGCATATTCACAACATTGATGTGATCAACTGGTTTAAAGGAAGCTACCCGGTAAAAGCACAGGGTATGGGCGGGCGACAGGTTCGCAAGGGAAAAGACCATGGCGAAATATTCGATCATCACTATGTTGAATTTGAGTATGCAGACGGATCAATACTTAACAGTCAATGCCGCCACATACCCGGCACTATGAGCCGTGTGGATGAATTACTGGTGGGTACAAAAGGAAAAATACAATGCGGTAAAGCGAATATCCTGGATGCCTCCGGAAAGGTGATCTATCATTTTGACACTAAGGGAGAAGCCAATCCTTATCAAACAGAGCATGATGAATTATTTGCAGCCATCGCCAAAGGCGAATACAAATTTGCTGATACAGAGAACGGCGCTAAAAGCACCATGACATCTATCCTTGGCCGCATGGCCACTTATAGCGGACAGGTAATTGAATGGGATAAAGCGATCAACTCCGGGCTTGATATTCACCCTAAAGTATACGACTGGAATGCGATGCCACCGGTAGTGCCCAATGCAGATGGTTATTACCCTATAGCTGTACCGGGTGTTACAAAATATGTGTAGAAAAAACGCGCCTTTGCGCCTTTGCGAGAATATATTTTGCACGCCAAGACGCCAAGGCGCATTTAGAAAACCTTGTTTAGTATTTGAACACCTTACCACCTGCCATCACTTCCTGCGTCTTTTCATCAAATGTTACTTTCTGTCCGGTGCGGCAGGCAGCGTTGGTCATGATGGTTGCTATGGAGTGATTATATCCCGCCTCCACAGGTGCATTGGGTTGTTTGCGGCTGCGCACACATTCCATCCAGTTACGAACATGTGCCGTGGTTAATGCATCTCCGCCTGTATTGGCGCCAGCTTCTACTTTTACAACAAGGTCGGTCAGATTTAATTCGGGCAAGAGGTTGGGTTGCATTTTCATAGCGGCGGCAGCGTTGGCACGCAGGCCGCCTTTGGGTGAAACTTTATTGGTTACAAGATTTAACTCTCCTCCATTGCTGTAATAAATTTCAGCAGGGTTTTCATCACCATTATGCATGCGCGACATAAACACCACCTGGAAACCGGTAGTTGAGTCGTTCGACGGACCGTATTCAAAAACAGCAGTGGTGGTGTCCCAGTTCTTTCTTCCGTCTTTCCATTGATAGATGCCGCCATTGGCCGTTACACTGCGCGGATGCGCCAGGCCGGAGAACCAGTGCACTGTATCTATCTGGTGGCTCATCCATTGCCCCGGCATACCGGATGAATAAGGCCAGAACAAACGATATTCAAGATATTTTCTCGGATCAAACTGCTCGTAAGGACGGTTCATCAGGTAACGCTTCCAGTCGAGATCAGCTTCTTTACATTGTGCAACAAGGTCGGGCCTTCTCCAGCGGCCGGGTTGGTTTACATTCCATGTTAGTTCAACCATAGTGATGGGACCAAATTTTCCCTGCTGTATAAAATCGGCTGCCGCTTTATAATTAGCGCCGCTCCTGCGCTGCGAACCTATCTGCACAATACTTTTTGACGCTTTCACTGCTTTTAAAGCGGCACGATTATCTTCCATTGTTTCAGCAAAAGGCTTTTCGCAATACACATCAACACCCGCTTTCACTGCTTCAATCGTATGTAACGCATGCTGAAAATCTGCTGTGCTGATGAATACAGCATCTACTGTTTTGGAAGCATACAATTCTTCGTTATTCCGGTAAGCATTGATGTCATGCCCCATCTTGTCTTTCAGAAAAGCAGCACCTTCTTCCCTGCGTTTTTTCCAGATGTCTGAAACAGAAACGATATCAAAATTCATTTCCTTGTAAAATTTCATAAACGGAGGAATATGAGAACTGCGGTGGCGGTCGGAAAAACCTACCACGCCTACTCTAACCCTGTCGTTGGCGCCAATGATCCTCGCATAACTTTTTGCACTAAATCCCAACGACGCTATATATGTTCCTGCAACAGCCTGTGCAGATTGTTTGATAAATTTTCTTCTTGTATTTGACATTTTGGCAATCGTTATAAAGATGAATAATTATTTCAGCTCTTTTATTTTAATGCTGCGGTAAGAAACATTGGTTCCGTGTTCCTGCAGCAGGAGATGTCCTTTCTGAGCCATACCAAAATCCTGTATTTTGGCAAATTTGCTTCTTGCCACCAATGCATAAAAATACTGTGTTCCTCTTTGGTATTCCAATACCTTCCACCCATTAAGCCAATGCTCTACACGGCCATCAGGAAATACAATTACACGGCCCCTGTTCCATTCGCCAATCGGTAATTTTTCCCTTCCGGTTTTCTTTGCCGGGATGAGGTCGTATAAAGAAGCCAGTGTGCGGTTACCGATAGAACCCAGTTTTCCATCGGGGTGCTTATCATCATCCAATAACTGGTATTCCAAGCCTATTGCCGAGCCGGTTGTTTTTTCCTTTTCTGTAACAAAATATTTTACGCCCGAGTTAGCCGTATCAGATAATTTGAATTCAAACTGAAGGTCAAACGCGCTGAATTCTTCTTTGGTTACAATGTCTCCTCCGTTCTGCGATTCTGCACTGTTGCCCTTGCTAACATTCATGGTGCCATCTTTTACATACCATGTTCCGACAGGAAAATAATCTTTGCCTGCACCTCTCCAGCCATCGGTTGTTTTGCCATCAAACAATAAACGATAACCCATCCGTTTTTCATCATCTGAAATATTATTAACCAAGGTGTTTACCACAAAAACATTATCAGCAGGGGTTGGTTTCAGGTTCTTTGTCTGGATGCGTACATTTTTCCAGCGTATTTCTTCGCCGGCATGTTTGGCATCATTGATCGCATGCACCTGCAGGGCAATAAAACCTTTTGGTGTAGCGTCATCTACCAGGTGGGCGCAGGCAATACCATTTACCCATGTGCGGATATTGTTACCGATACATTCAATACGGTAATGATTCCACTGGTTGTTTTTAAAAGCATTTTTTGCGGCAGGATTATTTTCCATGGAATACAACCAGCCCCTTCTTGCCTCATCATAAATACCGCCACTCCATCCCCTGTCCGAAGGATCGATCTCCATTTGATAGCCATGCACCCTTTCCGGCGTTTTTTTATCGGTCACATTACATTGATCATTCGCATCTTTTATCTCACTCCTGAACTGAATGCCGGAGTTCATATTGTCATTCACTTTAAAATCCACTTCAAAAATAAAATCGCCGTATTCTTTTTCTGTGGCAAGGAAACTATTGGGTTCATTCACCACTGTAGTTCCTACAATCTCGCCGTGGTCTACCGTAAATCTGGCTTTGCCGTTTAATACTTTAAACCCTTTTAGGTCTTTACCGTTAAAAAGGGTTTCCCATTGTTCTGTTTTCTTTTGCGCATCAAGCACACAAAGGTTTCCCAGCAGCACGCAACCGAGTATAAAAACTTTTTTCATATAGAGGTGATTAGTCTGATTTAGATATTGAAATATTCTTTGGCATTGTAATAGGCAACGTCTTTTAAGATGCCACCCACCCATGCTTCGTCGTTTGGCAATAAGCCATTGTCCATTTCATCTCCAAAAAGATTACAGATAACCCTTCTGAAATATTCGTGCCGGGGAAAAGAAAGAAAACTTCTGCTGTCGGTGATCATGCCAATGAATGTGCTGACAAGGCCCATATTGGATAAGGCATTCACTTGTTTCTCTATCCCGTCTTTCTGATCAAGAAACCACCAACCGGAGCCAAACTGCATTTTACCTTTGATACTGCCATCATTAAAATTGCCAATCATACTGGCAAACACTTCATTATCGGCAGGATTAATATTATAGATAACTGTTTTGGCTAATTGGTCTGTTTGATCAAGATGATCGAGAAAATGCGACAACCGCAGTGCCTGCGGAAAATCACCGATGGAATCCAAACCGCTATCTGCGCCCAGTTTCTGCGTAAGTCTTGTATTGTTATTTCTTACAGGCCCCAGGTGAAATTGTTGTACCCAGTTTTTGGCATGGTACATCTTACATAATTCAGCCAGCACAAAACCCATAAAAGCATCGGGATCTGAATAGATGCCTTTTTTGTCAGCCACAAAAGAAATGAATTCAGCTTCCTGTTGTGCCGATAAACGGCATTTACCCGGCATCTGCAACAAGCCATGATCAGATACACGGCAGCCATTGGCATGAAAGAAATCTATGCGTTTTTGCAAGGCTTCCAACAGTGATGAAATATCTTTTATCCTTACACCACTTGATTCTTCCAATAAGGAAAGATGCGTAAAGAACACTTCCTTATTATCTATCATTAACACTTTATCAGGCCTGAATGACGGCGACACACGGATAGAAAAATCTTCTGCAATTAATTGTTGATGGTTAGCCAGGTTATCCCATGGTTCATCTGTAGTACCTATATATTCAATTTTAAAAGAATTAAGGATCGATCGTGTACGATAAGCGGGTGTTTGCAATAGTTCATTGCATTTGCTGTAAACAGTATCAGCACTTGTTTCGTCCAGGTAACCGGTTATGTCAAAAACATTTTTCAGTTCCATATGTGTCCAGTGAAACAGCGGATTGCGGATAATTTTCGGAACTATTTTAGCCCATGCAGCAAACTTTGCTTTATCAGACGCGCTGCCGGTAATCAGTTCTTCCGATACGCCCAGTGTGCGTAAGGCGCGCCATTTGTAATGATCACCGTATAACCAAAGCTGTGTCAGGTTTTCAAACTGCCGGTTGGCTGCAATTTCTGCCGGTGAAAGATGGCAATGGTAATCGATCACAGGCATTGCTTTCACATAATCATGGTAAAGCCTTTGGGCCGTTTTACCCTGCAATAAAAAATTGTCTGAAAAAATATAATTGCTCATCTTCTTATATTAACGCGTTGTGCTATTAAACACATAGTTATATAGGTCAGGAAAGAGGGCATATAGTTTGAAGCTATGTTTCCTTTTTGTTTTCCTATGCATCTATGTTTTTTTAAAGATTTGAAACAAAGAATAACTGCATTATTAAGTATTTAAAAATGCATCAGTATATAAATTTCAATGTCACAACGTGCTGATATAAATATTTACACGCCGCCATAAACAGTAAACCCGCCATCCACCCCAATCTGCATACCCGTTACAAATGAGGACGCATCACTTAAGAGGTAGATCAGTGCACCAACCAGTTCATCGGGTTTACCAAATCTTTTAAAAGGCGTTTGATTGATCACCAGTTTTCCTCTTTCGGTATAGCTTCCATCTGGATTAGTTAATAAGGCCCTGTTTTGTTCTGTTAAAAAAAATCCCGGTGTGATGGCATTTACGCGGATCGCATCGCCAAACCGGTTAGCTATTTCTACTGCGGCCCATTGGTTGTAGCAATCAACTGCCGCCTTACCCATACTATATCCCAATACCCTTGAAATGGCTGTTTTAGAAGTAACGGATGAAATATTTACAATACTTCCTTTACCTTTTTGTGCCATAACGGCCCCGAAAACCTGGGTAGGAATGATGGTACCCCACAGGTTGAGTTCCAGCGCTTTTTTCATGCCGGCAATATTCATAGAAAAAACATCGGCCCCGGGTTGCAATACGGCCTCTGGCACATTGCCACCTGCCCCGTTTACCAATCCATCAATGGTGCCAAATTTGTTGAGAATAAGATCGCGGGCTTTTACAAGAGAAATTTCATCAAGTACATCTGCCATTACAGCAAGGGCCTTGCCGCCATTATCATTGATCTCCTTAGCCCTTTGTTCGGCTACTGCGGCATTGCGGCCAAGAATGATAACAGTTCCGCCTGCGCTGGCAATACCTTTTACAAATGATCCGCCTAAAATACCGGTACCTCCCGTTACAACAATTACTTTATCTTTTAGTGAGAACAAATCATTGGATTGCATGGCAGGCAAAAATTTATTTGTGAAAGTGATGTTTTTTCGGAGTATAACTGACTTACAAACTATATTAATTTACGAAAACGATGTAGATGTTTTGAAAGAACTTGTTTTATATGATGGTCTCCGTTCCAACCATACCTTCGTTCCTTTGTGCGCAAAAAAATCTCACACATAGGCACGAAGGCACGGTTAGGGAATATTTCTACTACCAGATATAGGTGCCCACTGCCCTGCCGTTCAATTCTATCTTAGACAGTTTGCCTTTATACAGGATATTGAAAGCCTTTTTTGTTTTGGTTGTATTTAACACAATCAGCACTGTTCTTCCATCTGGTGTTCTGAAAGCAGTATTAGGGAGCTCTGAACTGGTATTGGATGCAACCCTCACAGAACCCGGCCTTGCAAATTTGGAGGCATGCGCAACAATATAATAAGCAGGGTTTCGTGTAATCGTACTATCCCCGATAGTTACAGCGCCAAGGCAATTAACACAACCACCGTTATCTGTATGGGGTCTGTATTGCGGGTCAGAAGCAAGGTTCCATTCGAGAACGGTTTTACACCAGTTACGGGTTCCGCCAATGATCAGGTTTTCAATATGCCAGGGAATATCTCCCGCAAAATCGCCCGGGGCGCCGATCCATTGTTCGGTAAAATAAAGTTGCTTATCAGGATGTGCATCATGCACCAGTGACAATGCATCTATTGTACCGGCATATAAATGAAATGCTGATCCATCAATATATTTTCTGGCGGCTGTATCATTTAAAATAGAAATCGGATAGTCTGGCCTGTCTGCATTATGATCGTACACAATAATTTTGGTATCGATGTGTGCCTTGCGGAAAGCAGGGCCGAGATAATTCTTTACAAATTCTGTTTGCTCAGGCGCCGTCATATACAAGCTGGGTGTATTGCCCGGATGCAATGGCTCATTTTGTACAGTAACCGCATCAATACGTATCCCGTACTTCCGCATGGCAAGGATATACTTCACAAAATATTTTGCGTAAACAGCGTAATACTGCGGTAAGAGCTTGCCTCCTCTTACGTTGTTGTTGTCTTTCATCCAAACCGGTGGCGACCAGGGCGAACCCATGATCTTTAATTTGGGATTGATCTTCAGAATTTCCTGCAATACAGGGATCACATCTTTCTTATCCGGACCAAGATCAAAATGCGTAAGTTCAGGATCTTTTTCTCCATTGGGCAAATCATCATAAGAGAACACATGATCATTCAGGTCGGAAGCGCCGATACTTACGCGCAGGTAACTGATCCCGATGTTTTTATTGTTGGTTGCAAACAATTCTTTCAGCAGGGCTGTTCTTTTTTTTGCAGGAAGTTTGATGATGTTCTGCGCACTGCCACCGGTAAAAGAAAAACCAAAACCATCAATGGTTTGATATCGTGGCGTATCATTTACACGGATGGTAAAAATACTGCCGGCATCTTTTTTAGTATCGAAGAATCGCGCCGGCTGTTCCTGGAAAAACACAGATTTTGCAGGATCTGTGAGCCATATATTGATTGATTTTTTTGACTGGGCATTTACTGTAAAAACAAACAATACAAATGCGAAAGCTAAGCTAAGCCTTTTACTCGTTAGAGACATATGCAGGATAATTGAAAACCGTTCAGTATTAATTGGTTTGCAAATATAACTACGCCCAGCTAAATGCATCACCTGAAGGGATATGAGTTATCCGGATATTTTTCAACTGTGGCTGCAGCCATTGTGCCAGCCATTCAAGTCCGGGCTCTTCACTGGCAATATGCCCCAATACCAGCAGTGATATTTTTGATCCACTTGAACGAAGGTCCCGAACATATTCGCTGGTTTCCCATTCGTCCAGCTCGCCAATTATCAGCAGGTCGGGTTTTTCGCTGGCAATAGCCCCTATCTGCATCCTGCCCCCTGCCGAGCCCGGTGCATAAACAATCCGACTGCAAAGCTGAGCGGTATCTCCAATATATCTTACATGCTCAATACCTAACTGTTTTTTTGCATGTGTTATGATGGCTTGAAGTGTTTCGGCCGGTATGTTGATGAGGTAAGGCTTTTTAGGATCGGCATATCTCTCCCAACCCAAAGCGGTAAGCACACCCGCTATCACACCATCAGGTTGATGCGCATGGATATAATCATGAAAACGCCAGACAACAATATTGTGTTTTTTAAGTAAGGCCGATTTATACTTATATACTTCATCATTTTCCAGCCATTTGGTATCATCGGCATGATTATAGAAAGTAGGTTCATGTGCTATAATGAAATTAGCACCGATAGCTGCTGCTTTTTTAATCACTTCCACGGTTGCAAACATGGTAGTTGCAATTCCGGTTACGCGCTGGCCGGCATCGCCGGATTTAATGGTATCCACCGTTTGTTTAAACGGTGCACCGGGAATACTTTTCAGTATCAGGTTGATTACCTGTTGAATGGTCATATCCCCTTCCTGCCCCGTCAAACTCTTTGCCATACCTGCTCCCGGCAGCATCATAAAAGCAGAACCACCTATAGCGGCAGCGATTGTTCCAACAAATTCTCTTCGTCCTGTTTTGCGCATATCCCTATTAGTCATATGATATTTTGTGTAGTAGAATTATCCAACCTTAAGCCTGTACAACCTGCATCTTATCCGAATCCCAATGAATGGCTTTATTCAATTCAACACTGGTGTTGCAGAGAATAGCCGGTCCCGCGGCACGCAAACCAAACGAAGCGTCTTCAAATGTCGATTTGCCTGTTCTAACAGATTCAAAGAAATTGATCATATGATCAAGGCGGCTGTCGTAGTTTTTGGGTGCATTAAAAATAATGGTATCGCCTGCCTTCATTTTCCTGTCTTCTGCACTATACTTTGCATTATACTCTGCCAGCAAAGATTCCTGCATGGCTTTAGGGAAGCTTTCCAGAGAATCGTATCCGCCAATTTCGGGCGCAACGGGCCTTTTAAAATGTTTGATTTTAATACTATTGTATCCTACCTCTATCACGCCTTCTGTTCCGATAAAACGATTGTTCTGTCCGCCACCGGCGCCATCAGCAAGGTTCACACGTGTAAAGAACTGGAACCCGTTGTGATCTGCTGTTTTAGGATAACGCATAATGCCTGAAACAATATCATACGCATCGCGCCCATCTTTCCAGTAATTTAAAGCACCGGCAGCATAAATAGTATCCGGCCCTTTTGATCCGGTTACCGTATGCAGTGCTGTAAAATTGTGTACAAACAGATCACCCGCCACACCGGTTCCATATGCTTTATAATTTCTCCAGTGAAAAAACCGAACAGGATCAAAAGGAACTTTGGGGGCATCACCAAGAAACATATCCCAGTCGATTGTTTTGGCGCTGGCATCCGAAGGAATGGTGTATTGCCATGCGCCGTTGGCAGAGTTTCTATCGGTATATGCTTCAGCGTAAGTAAGTTCGCCAATAACACCTTGGTTATAATATTTTTGCGCCTCCAGAAACAGTACGGAGCTTGCGTTCTGACTGCCTACCTGCAATACTTTACCACTCGCTTTTTGGGCGGCCACCACAGCAAGTCCTTCGTCTACATGGTGTACCATTGGTTTTTCGCAGTACACGTGTTTGCCGGCATTTAATGCATCAATAGTGATATGATCATGCCAGTGATCGCAGGTGCAAACCAGTACGGCATCAACATCTTTCCGGGCCAGTATTTCTTTATAGTTGCGTGTAACATATAAATGATCACCCCATTTTTCTTTGGCCCTGTCGAGCCTGCCCTGGTAAAGATCTGCCACAGCTACTAATTCAACACCGGGCACCTTCAGTGCGGTCTCCGTATCATAATGTCCAATAATGCCCGATCCAATCAGGGCTATTCTTACTTTATCATTGGCGCTTACTTTAACCTGTGATAAGAGTGAACGCACATTGGCGTTATCAGCAAATGCAGGCAACCCTGCTAATAGTAATGAACTGGAAGTGCCCAGTGTTTGCAAAAATTTTCTTCTGGTAGTAGCCATCGTTAGTGGTTTTTGGAAGAGAAATGTACAAAAAAATCAGACAGGAGTTTGCATTATTGGATGAGCTATCATTCCATTATTTTTTTCTATACACCCCTAAAAAAGTATAAAAAGCTTATTTTTATTAGCCCCGTTAAACACTAAACAAAATAATCATATGATTGCCCTTTACATTATCGGAGGCCTTATTGCCCTGGTTCTATTGGTTGCCGCAATAGTTGGCACAGGCTGGAGTTTTGAAAAATCAATTAATATCAGCGCTTCTCCCGACAGGGTTTGGGAATTCACCAATTCGTTGGCGGCAATGAATAAATGGAACCCATGGATGGCGAAAGATCCTAACATCAAAATCCAAACCAGTGGTATTGATGGCACGCCAGGTGCCGGTTTTTCGTGGGTGAGCGATGTTAAGAATGTTGGGGAAGGCTCACAAACCATTACCGGCGTAAAAGAGAAGAAGGAAATGTTATCGCGTGTTGATTTTATTAAACCTTTTAAAGGTACCGGCCAGGGCGCTTTAATACTTAGTGAAGAAAACGGCGGCACTAAAGTTAGCTGGCGGATGGAGAGCTCCACACCTTATCCCATGAACATTATAAAACTGTTTGGGCTGATAGAAAAGAGTATGGATAAGGATTTTGGAGAAGGATTGAATAAACTGAAATCGCTTTGCGAGGGTTGATTTTTTAGCCGCAGATTCGCAGATTTTTTAATCCGAGGGAACTGCGGTTAAACTTCTTTTATTTTTTCAAAACAGGCTCTCCCGCTAAGAATATTTCCTTCCATATTTTTGAAGGCTTACCATTTTTACCTCCTCCTATCCTTCCCAAAGAGCCGCTGCCAATAGATAAACCCAATCCACCGCCACTGCCAAAAGAACCAAAGCCCAGCCCACCGCCAATAGATAATCCGCCACCGCCACCACGATTTGAGCCAGGTTGACCGGGTATATTTTCAATTACAAAACCAACAGCAATATTTTTTCTGCCAATATTGATCAGTTCATTCCTGTTCAGAAATGAACTGAGTGGTATCATAGCTTCATAAACCAATTCGTTTGCGGCATTTAAACCAATTCCCAGTTCAATCCCTTCCTGGTTTTTCTTACCGTAATCAAAATTGGCAGGTGTTTTTATTTGTTTGAAACCAAAAAGGGAATAATCAGCCACCGCATCAAGCGCCACATGTTTATTTTGTTGCAGCTCTGGTCTGTCGTTCAGGATCCTGCCATCTTTCTGCACCCTGTTGCCCGTTGGAAAACTGATACCGGCCGCGCCTGCTTCTTCTTTAACACCATGACTGTTAATTAAAACAATTAGTCCTCCCCTCAAAATTCGTTGGATAGTTGTTTCATTTTTACTGGCAGCCCTGATGTAGAGGTTCTCATTGTTGTTTGACACAGCATAAGAAACCTCTTGCTTTTCATCATAAAAAGGCAGCGCTGTTGTCCAGTCGCCATCATCACCATTAATGATCAGCGAATCTTTTTGAAAAGAGATGGTCTGGGCAAGATCTGTTTGCTGACTGTTTTTGGAAGAGCCGCAGGCAGACAGCCATGTGGCTGCGGTTAATGCAATGAATAAAATGGGTGAAATGCCTGTTTTCATAATCCACTATTTAGCTTTTACAACAAAATACAACAGATTGCAGGTCTGATGCTTTATACAAAGTTAAATGGACTTAGAAAAGAAAGAACCAAAGTTTAGTTAATCCTTCAGAGTAAAACAGATAAAACATTGCCACAGAAGACACAGATTTTCACAGAACTCATCTATGTTAGTCTGTGCCTTCTGTGGCAAAAATTATATTAAGCAAAGCAGCAATCATTTGCTGGCTTAGCCTGCTGGATTGGTTGTAATTATTACAGAACGCAGAAATGCAATTTCGTGAGACGTGAATCGGCGATCGTGAATATCGCTCTCACGTTTCACGACTGACGACTGACGGGGCGATCGCAGTTTACGCTTCTTCTACATGCAGCGGGTTCCTTCTGGAAGGGATAATGGTTTCTTCATCATCACTTAAATACACCCAAAAATCGTACAGAGCAAAAATATCACCGGGTACTTTAGGTCCGTTATTCTCACTGTTACGGTCGTACGAACCCAGTAATTCACCTGAATATTTAAGTTCCTTCAGTTTTTCTTCATGCGATAATCCCTTAAAACTTTCAATTGTCATAAACCGTATTGTTTTTAAAAATCAATCAAATCTGCTGCAAACTAAAACGAAAAATGCCAAACTAAAAAACGTTTCTACCCCCATTGTTTACCCATTTCCGGGCCTGGGGCATCAGTTAAACTGAGCTATCGCTTTTTGTACCGTTACGTCATTTATATTGGCTGCCTCAAAATAGCCTTCATTCCGCCAAATCTGCCTTGCCATCAGGGTTTGGATGCGCTGTAAAACCTCAGCCTTATCTTTTCCTGCTACTGCATTAAGCCGGATGGTATCTTTTTGCTGCGCAAATGCCATCAGGCGCAACCATTCTTTTTCTCCCGGAACAAATTTTTTCACCATGTCAGCAGGTGAGGTGATTCCGTTAAAGAAACTGCGGTTCTGAATATAATAATGATACACAAAACCGCTCAGTGTGGCCTTGTAATACATTTTAATTACGGCAGGATCTTTATGCGTGGTATCAAAAGGAACAAAAACATCCGGTGTAATACCACCACCTCCATAAACCGTTCTGCCACCTGGTGTTTTGTAAGCTTTGCCTGCGGGCTTTGAGGTATCGCCTTTCACCACTTCTCCGTTATGAAAACGTTCGGCAAGTTCTTCTTCATATTGCGCTTTGCCTTTAGTATATGGTTTCTGAATATTTCTGCCTAATGGAGAATAATAGCGGGCAATGGTTAAGCGCACGGCGCTTCCGTCAGTTAATTGAAACTGTTGCTGCACAAGGCCTTTGCCGAATGATCTCCGTCCAATAATAGTGGCCCTGTCCCAATCCTGTAACGCACCCGCCAACACTTCACTGGCAGATGCTGAACTTTCATCTATCAATACTTCCAGCTTACCTTTTTCAAAAATGCCGTCTCTTTTACATCGGTAATCGGTACGTGGCACATGCTCACCTTCTGTGTATACGATCAGTTTATCATCACTCAAAAATTCATCAGCAATATCTGTGGCTTCTTTCATCAGTCCGCCGCCATTGCCTCTCAGGTCGAGGATCAGTTGCTGCATGCCCTGTTTCTGCAGTTGTTCCATATGCTGCATAAACTCTTCATAGGTGCGTTCAGCAAATTTATTAATGCGCAGGTAGCCTGTTTGCGGGGTAATCATATATGCTGCATCAATGGGAGATACAGGTATCACGCCACGGGTAATTGTTATATCTTTCTTATCTGCACCCCGTACCAACTGCACTTTTACTTCCGTATTCATAGGGCCGCGTAACAGTTTGCGGATATCATCCGGCTTCAGTTTTTTACCGGCAATGGCAATACTGTCGTTCACTTTTATAAACCTGTCTCCTACCTGCAAACCGGCTTTTTCTGATGGACCGCCTTTTATTACATTCATCACATTCACCGTATCGTCTAATATCTGGAATTCAACCCCAATACCCTGAAAATTGCCTATCAGTTCTTCATTTACTTCTTTCAGATTATCAGCGGGAATAAAAAGGGAATGGGGATCGAGGTGCGATAACAGCTCATCAGCAGCCAACTGGTTAATACTGTCGGCAGAAACCCTATCCACATATTTGCCTTTTATCAACTCAACTACCTCCTGCAATGAGGTACGTTTAGTTAGAGCGAAAAAACGGTTGCCCAGGGTCTTGCCTTTTAACTGATAACCAATCATCATCCCCGATATCATTACCAGTGCGAAAAGTATCGGTAACCAAACCTGTAATTTTTTACTTCCCATAAATAACACTTCTTGTGAACTGTATGAACTGCTGCAAATATCATATTAATGTTTGAATGACCGTTTAAAGGTTTCTCATTTGGGATGAAAGGCCCAAACCGGGATAAACACTGCCGGAACTGCCGTATACAGGATGCAGGCTTATTGGGTTATTCCCCTACCTTCGTATTATATACATTAAAACCTCGTTTTTTACACTTAATAGCCGGGATATGTCCATTATGTTGATTGCAGACAGCGGTGCCACCAAATGCGAATGGAGGCTGGTTGATAACGGTAAAAGTAAAACCATCATTACACAGGGAATAAGCCCTTATTTCCTTAATTCAGCGCAGATCTCGGCCCTGCTTGGCAAAGAACTGATGCCCAGGCTGAAAAATGCCCAGGTAACCGATATTCATTTTTACGGTACCGGGTTAAGCAATAAGGATAATGCCGCTATCATTAAGAAAGTATTAAAAGGCCATTTTCCTAAGGCCAAAATAGAAGTTCAAACAGATCTGCTGGCAGCAGCACGGGCCCTTTGCGGTAAGAAAAAAGGGATTGCCTGCATACTCGGAACAGGCTCCAACTCCTGCTATTACGACGGGAAAAAGATCGTAAAAAACAGTCCGGGCCTCGGTTACATCCTTGGCGACGAAGGCAGTGGCGCCTACCTCGGTAAAAAAGTAGTACAATACTATCTCTACAACACTTTTGATGAAGATCTGAAAGCAAGGTTTGAAAAACGTTTCCAGGTTTCCACCATTGAGATACTCGATCATGTATACAAACAACCCTTAGCAAACAGGTACCTGGCCTCTTTTGCCATTTTCCTGGCCGAGAACCGCGGGCATTATATGATTGAAAATATTATTGAAGACGGATTAAACGATTTTTTCTTTACCCATCTCTATAAATACCGTGAAAGCTGGACCCTGCCCATCCATTTTATCGGCAGTATTGCATTTGGTTTTAGAGATGTATTGAAAGAACTTTGCAATACGTACGAACTGGAACTGGGCAATGTGATCAAAGCCCCTATGCAGGGATTATTAGCGTATCATAAATAAGCAACGGGTATGTCAGATTTTATTAAAGTAACGGAACAGGCGTCTACTTACCGGCATTTGGAGAAAATGTCTATCCATGAATTATTGCAGAATATTAACAACGAGGATAAAACCGTACCGGATGCTGTTGCCAAAGCCATCCCACAAATAGAAAAACTGGTTGCTGCCATCAGCGATAAAATGCTGGCTGGCGGCCGTTTATTCTATATTGGCGCAGGCACCAGTGGTCGCCTGGGAATTGTTGATGCCAGCGAATGCCCGCCTACTTTTGGTGTCCCTTACGGATTAGTGATCGGATTGATCGCCGGCGGCGAAAAAGCCATCACACAGGCAGTAGAATTTGCAGAAGACAGTACCGAAGAAAGCTGGAACGATTTGCAGAAACATTTTGTAAGTGATAAAGATGTGGTAGTAGGACTGGCGGCCAGCGGTACCACACCTTATGTGATCAGCGCCCTGAAACGATGCCGTAAAAGAGGCATTATTACCGGAAGTATCAGTTGCAATCCAAACTCCCCTGTTTCGGCAGAAGCGGATTTTCCTGTTGAGGTAGTGGTTGGACCCGAATTTGTTACCGGCAGTACCCGTATGAAAAGCGGTACCGCACAAAAGCTGGTATTGAATATGATCTCTACTTCTATCATGATACAACTGGGCCGCGTGGAAGACAATAAGATGGTTAACATGCAACTGAGCAATGTAAAGCTTGTTGACCGCGGCGTTAAAATGGTGATGGATGGATTAAAGCTGAATGATTATGAAAAAGCCAAAGACCTGTTATTAAAACATGGTAGTGTAAAGAAAGCTGTTGAAGCCGCCACTACCGCTTAGGATAGTGTATGCACGATATAGAACCTTTTTACAACTGGCGTCATATTTATATTGCCGAAGAAGACCCCAAATCGCCATTCTTTGGAAGGAAGTACAGCGAGTTTGAATATTCGCAAACGGTTTACAACTATTACATCCACCCGCAATGGGATGATTTTGGCAGCCGCACCCTCTACCTCAAAATTATTTATGTTGATTACGAACTCAATTTCGCCATCATCGAATTACTGGGCGAATGGAATGATGCTATTGAGAACGATATCATGGAACTGAAGAGGGAAGTGATGGATATTTTATACTATCAAAAAATTTATAAATACATCCTCATCACCGAAAACGTACTCAACTTTCACAGCAGTGATAAAGAATATTATCAGGAATGGTACGATGAAGTAAGCGAAGAAAATGGCTGGATTGTGGCCCTGAACATGCCCGAATCTACCCAGTACGATTTTAAAAAGAAAAAACTCAATTACTACATCGAGTTAATGGAAATACCGGAATGGCGGGTGTATAAACCCTATCATCTCTTCAAAAAAATTGATGCCGAATTGATGAAGCGGTTGGAGTGATTTTAATTCGCGAATTGGCGGATTGCGGATTAACGGATTACGGATTACTTTTTAACGTGTTGTGCTCCTATTAAACACATAGTTGCATAGGTCAGGAAAGAGGGCATATAGTTTGAAAGTTATATTTTCTTTTTGTTTTCCCCTATTTAGCTATGTGTTTTAAAAAGATTTGAATAAAGAATCACTGATTTTTAAATTTCAACAATACGTTGCTTATTAATAACCCAATTCGCTAATTCGTAATCCGCCAATCCGCTAATCCGCAATCCGCTAATTTTTTTCTTCTTCCAAATTCTTTTCAATCCGCCTGTCAGGCACAAACCACATCACTGCCACCAGTGCATACAGACTTAAGCTGATCCAGCCATTGAAACAGGATAATGCGATGGCTATTGCATATACTATTACTGATATTTTTCCTTTAACATCATTTCCGATAGCCCTGCCAATGGTAGAATCTTCTCCGTGCAGCTTAACAAGGCATCTAACAAGAATATAATACGCCACACCAGCCATTAAAAGAATCACACCAAATAATGCCGTGGGTGCCGCAGCAAAATGATTCTCTCCCATCCACCCTGATGCAAAGGGCATAAGCGATAGCCAGAAAAGCAGGTGAATGTTTGCCCACATCACTTTCCCGTTTATTCTATGTATGGCATGCATGAGGTGGTGATGATTATTCCAGTAAATGGCCACATACAAAAAACTCAAAACATAACTGATAAATACCGGCAGCAAAGGCTTCAATACTTCCCAACCATCCCCATGCGGCACTTTCATTTCAAGTACCATAATGGTGATGATGATGGCCAGCACACCATCGCTAAAAGCTTCCAGTCTTCCTTTTCCCATATGAATTGATTTTTGGGTTAAGCGTTCCGCGTATTATTTGAAAATACACAAAATCAACTTAACTTACCATCCGATTCAAAAAGTAAAAATCATTATTATGTCATTACCAGTAAACAATAAAAACAGCGGGAAACCCGGCAGCAAAGGCGCAAAAGGCGGACTGCAGGGCTCTAAATTTATTGCCAAACCCAATGCCGCCAAACCAATGGGTGGTGGAAAGAAACCGATTAAAACCGGCGGATCAAGGGGAAGCTGAGCCTAAAAGGAATATTGAATATTAAACAGGGAATGATGAATGTTGAATTAGCAATGTTTGATATTAATTTCTGCTTAATTAATCCACAGATTCGCAGATGATAGATTTAATCTGCGAATCTGTGGCCTTCTGTATTCACAAGAATACAGTTTCAACATCATAGTTACAAATCAAGTAGTATCAATAAATTTTCTCTCAGCACCTTCGCTGAGCTTTTATCAATCACCCCAATCTTTTCCTTAAATCTTTGATTATCTACCGCCCTCACCTGATCAACCAGCACGTCTGAAGGTTTGGTGGTACCGGCTTCTTTTTTGGAAAGATGCACACGTAAAACAGATGCATCCGGTATTACATTCGTGGTTATCGGGCAGATAATGGTGGAGGGATGACCTATTTCATTTAACAGATCAGTTTGAATAATTACAACAGGTCTTAACTTACCCGGCTCAGTTCCAAATCTTGGGCTCAGATCGGCCAGCCAAACATCGTATTGTTTAATTTTCGTTGCCATCTTCCAACAATTCCATTTCTCTTAATGTCTCCATAGAATTCTCCCTCACCAGCAGTGATTCTTTAGCCAGTTTTTTCTTCAGCAACAATTTTGCATTGTGCGAATTATAAAACTTTAAGGCCGCATTAATATATCGGTTACGCGGTATGTCTAAGACCTCCGTTATTTTTTCAGTTTCCATAAACACTTTATCATCAAGTTTTAGAGAAAGGCTTTTCATATCCTAAAAGTATATACCATAAAGATATACTTTTTAGGTTAAAAATATAATAATTCCATTTTTATCCTCACTTTGAGGTTTCATTTTGAAACCCCAAAATAGTTTCTATATGGTTGGTAATCCTATGTTTACTATGGCTCAATACGCATGTAAACATAGCAATGGACAATATGATTGCATTAGGTGTTTATACGCAAAAACAGGTATAAATCACCCTATTTTGACCTCATTCATTTCAATCGGTCAACAATCGACAACCCATTTTTCCTCATCGTATCCAAGGCTATATCATATCCCGCATCTGCATGCCTGATCACACCCATACCCGGGTCGTTTCTTAAAACGCGGGCCAGCCTTGTTGCTGCTTCGTCGGTTCCATCTGCTACAATTACCATTCCTGCATGAATACTATAACCCATGCCTACGCCACCACCATGATGCAGGCTTACCCAACTGGCGCCGCCCGCCGTGTTCACCAATGCATTCAATACCGGCCAGTCGGCAACCGCATCCGAGCCGTCTAACATGGCTTCTGTTTCGCGGTTGGGCGAGGCAACAGAACCTGTATCTAAATGATCGCGCCCAATAACTATCGGCGCTTTTACTTTTCCTTCTTTTACTAATTCATTAAAAGCCAGTCCTGCTCTTTCCCTTTCGCCCTGCCCCAGCCAGCAGATCCTTGCCGGTAATCCCTGAAAGGCAATTCTTTCTTTGGCCATCTTCATCCAGCGTTGCAGGTTTTTATTTTCAGGAAAAAGATTCAGGATCACTTCATCCGTAACAGCAATATCATCGGCATCTCCGCTCAATGCCGCCCAACGGAAAGGCCCTTTACCCTCACAGAATAATGGCCTGATGTATGCCGGTACAAATCCCGGAAAATCGAATGCATTTTTCAAACCCCGCTCCTGCGCCCTTGCCCGTAAATTATTGCCGTAATCAAAAGTGATAGCACCTCGTTTTTGCAGTTCAAGCATCAGTTCAACATGCAGTTTCATACTGTCGTAACTCAGCTCAATATATTTTTCCGGATCTTTTTCCCGTAATGTATTCGCTTCCGCATTGGTTAAGGTATGCGGCACATAACCGATCAAAGGATCATGTGCCGATGTCTGATCTGTTAACACATCAACCCGAACATTTCTGTCTAACAAACGCTGCAATAAATGAACGGCATTGCATAACACACCAATGCTCAAAGCCTCCCCTTTTGTTTTGGCATCAATGGCGAGATCAATGGCCGCATCAATATCAGTGAATTTTACGTCGAGGTATTTTGTCTCTAATCTTTTATCAATGCGCCACTCTTCTACTTCAGCAATCAAACAAACGCCATCGCACATGGTAACAGACAAGGGCTGTGCACCACCCATGCCGCCCAATCCCGCAGTTACGCTCAATGTTCCTTTTAACGATCCGCCAAAATGTTTATCCGCCACCGCTGCAAATGTTTCATAGGTACCCTGCACAATGCCCTGCGAACCTATATAGATCCAGGATCCGGCAGTCATTTGGCCGTACATCATCAATCCTTTCTTTTCTAATTCGGTAAAATGTTCCCAGGTGGCCCATTTAGGCACTAATTGCGAATTAGAGATCAGCACACGCGGTGCATCCTTATGTGTTTTCAGCATCGCCACCGGCTTACCGCTTTGTATCAAAAGGGTTTCATCGTTTTCCAGGTCTTTCAATGCTTTAATGATCAGGTCAAGACTTTCAAAATTTCTTGCGGCTTTACCCCTGCCCCCATAAACAATCAGGTCATCGGGCCTTTCCGCCACAGCGGGATCAAGGTTATTCAGCAGCATACGCAAAGCCGCTTCCTGTATCCAGCCTTTGCAATTCAGTTTTGTACCGGTTGGGGTTTTGTAGGCAATAGGGTCATACTTACGTTTTGTTTGTATCATAAGAAAATCGTTTCAATTAGTTTGGAGTTTGGAGTAGAAGTTAGTCATAGCTGTTGATTGTGGATGTTGTTGGTCAGCGACCAACAACGGCGTTCAGTTAGGGGTTAGGGGTTTGGAGTTTTCTCACGACTCACGATTGACGACTCACGACAAACCACTCACGACTCCAAACTCCAGACTCCAGACTCCAAACTTAATAAACAAGGTCTTCATAAGCCGCCTGCAATTCATTATACGCATGGTTATCTCCTGCTTTCTTCGCCTCTGCCATTCCTTTTTCATACCATTCAATGGCAAGCTCTTTCTGCTCCATTTTTTCGAGCAGTTTGGCCAGGTGATAATACGAACCAACATAATCAGGCGAATCGGTAAGAATACCCTCAAACAGTTCTCTCGCCAAAATATCCTCCCCCGTTTTTATATACTCCAATGCCAATGCGTGACGGAGGAAATTGTCTTTGGGATTGCTTGCAAGAAATTCTTTGATTTTTTCAATTCGGTTCATTCCTCAAATGTATGGAAAGTGAGAAGTAGATTGCTTCTGGATTTACCTATCTGCTATTCGTTTGCAAAAAACCCTTTATTTCTTCAACTCTTGCATAATCTATAAAATATTCATAAGAACGCTTATCAAATTCGCTTCTTGATTTTTGAATGATGGGTTCTTTCGACTGGGCAACAAACGCATATTTCCGGTTGATCCCTATAATAATATCACTTCTTTGTTTCTTTTGTATTTCGGGATTCTTCTTAACCAACCCTAATAGCTTATTCTGTTCATCGGTAGAAGTAGTGGTTCCGGCAGATGTATTTTGAATAAGCAATTGCAACAACTGTATTTCCATTTCATCAAAAACGGTTTGTGCGGAACCATTCCCGCTTAATGCAAAATCTTTTGCTACAGGCTTTTGTTTTATTGATCGCTTCTTTTTAAATATTACTACCGATACCCCCATTAAAGCGAGTGGAATGGCAATGAACAGATAAGTAACTGGCTTTCCCGTAAAAGAAGCCATATTTTCTTCTGAATAAAGCTGCTCATTGGTTGACGTAAAATCTGAATAGCGCATTAAAACTGAATCAAGCTTAGTATTGTTACCGTAAAAAAGTGTTGAATCCTTAAAATAAAAAGAGCTTCCCCAACCTGCCCTGATTAATGACTGGTATTGCTCTTTACGAACATCCAGCGACAATATCTGGTTGTTTTTAAAATCCAACAACGAAATTTTATCGCCAATGGTAATCAATTGCCCCCAGGGGCTCATGGTTACGGGTTTAAGAATCTGCAACTTACTTTTCAGAAAACTATTTAAAACACCTAATTGGCTCCATTCGTTTTTTTGCAGATCCAATACCATTACATCACAAATAAACCGGGTTTCCTCTAAGTCTTTGCTTTTAACAGCTTCATCCCTTTCCAGGTAGTAAGCCGTATATATTTTTTTACCGGTTACATCATACCAAAGCATCCCTTCCGTTTTTCCTGTCAGAATGGGAATTTCTTTGTTCAGCTTAACAATATCCCATTGGCTGGCTTTCTCATTAAAAACCCGCAACTGGCCATTCATTCTCCAATAGCCATACCCACCCAGATTGTAAATACGGTTATTGTAACTGAACCCAAAAGAGCCAATATTGTAGCCAAAATTGTTAGTAGAATCAAACCTTGTAAAGTTTATCTCCTTATTGCCGGTGGTTACTTTATACAGCCTGCCACTTCCATTGATAAAAAGATACAGATCAGCTCCTGTTTTAATCAGGTTTTGAGGATAAGTATTAAAAGGGGCATCAATAGTTGGGAGGTAATTTTCTCCTGGCCAGCTTACAAAAGAAACAGGTCTTTTGTCCTGCAAAAGGTTTGCAATAAGAGGATTGCCTGTAGTATTTCCTGCGAAAACCCGGTAAGCAGGCAGCATGCTTACCAAAAACAATATCAGAAAGTTTCGGTTCATTGGGATGGAATAAAAGTAAATCAAATTGAAGATATGAAATCCGATAATAGTATTTGTAATTTACTAATATGTAATAGTACTGATTTACAGAAAACTGCCTGGGTAAAAATTAAATTTCTCTATTACCTGTTTGGTTACAGGTATTGTTACCAATTACCATTCTCCGCTTTACTGAGAGGGTAAATTTACACTTATCATTCATCTTTTTTTATGATTGATGAGTACAGGAAACTATTGAGGTTGGGGGCTTTGATAGAAATGGTTGCCCTGGAACGGGTAACCATTTAACTAAGCCTCCAAAATATGAGAAACCAAAAAAGACTATTCATAACATGCCCAGATCACAATGGAAGATAATAGCAGCATACCTGATACCAACCAATATACCATTAACCATTCACTGCAGGTTGGTGAAGTTCAAATGCGAGTAAGCTTAGTTTTTACTATTGAGGAAGAGGGGCGGTTAAGTTTGAATATTGAAAATGAGGTTACTGGAGGTGAAGCAAATTTTAGTTTGACTCATGAGGAAGTATTAAAGATTGGGAAATGGCTAGCGGAAAATAAAATTATCTAATTAATAAATATTAATATTTTTTAGCATGAAAAGAGCATTTTTATTTTTTGCTGTCTATGCAATTTCTTGTAATACTAAATATAATGAAAATACCGAATACAATAGAGTTTTAAAAAACCCAAGTGATTTCGTTGGAACTGCTTGGTGGAATTCAACTGAAAGTACAACACTATATTTTCAAGATATGACGACTATTGTATATCGCACTTTCCAGGGGGACATCTACTTGTCTTCGATGAGTTTAATAAGAAGTTCTGGAAATTATACAAATACTGCAAATAGAATAAAAATTGGGCGAATAGAATATTTTTCCAATTTAGAATTAGACTTTTGGGAAACCAATGCATATGCCAAATTTTTACGTAATGAAGAAAAGAATAAACGATGGCGAATTATTATGCAGCCAGAACTTATAAATCTAACTAAATAATGGTAAGCTAATATCACACACTTCTTATTTATAACCTTTTCTGCTATTGGGTCGTAGCACAACTTTAAAATGTTTGAGTTATGAAGACAAAATTAAGTTCAGGTCAAATCACTATTCTCTTAATTTTTTTTGTTGGCCTCGTTTTAATCCCTATTGTCTGGGGTATCGGAGAAATGTTTTTGTATCTTTTTGCTGTTACTATTTTAGCCAAAGTATACACTATTATTTTTGGAACTAAAGAACAATCAAACAAATCCTATAAACATCTGTGGGGAAAATGCCCTCATTGCAAAGAGGAAGTTAACACATTTGCTACTCGTTGTCCTCACTGCAGAGAAGAAATTTAATTACCTCTAAATTAAAGTGCCATGTCAAACAAATTAAATTATAAAGATTGGATTATTCTTTTCGGCGGATTACTATTCTCAATTGTTTTAGGTACTGCTATTTGGAGGGTTATTATCCCAAAAGATGTTAAAGTGGAAAATCAATATAGTAATTCTATAACTCGCACCGAAACTACTCTTATTAATGATCCGAATAATTCAATTGAAAATACAAAAAAATTCCTTATTGATTATGATTGGATGTACCCATCAGAAAATAACCCTATTAGTGCTTGGAAATTTTTACGGGACGGTACTTTTAATTATAGTACTACAATGTTTGGCGGCATGAGCGCTTGGGGTAATTGGTAGAATACCAGATGATAAGACACTAACAATGCCAAGTTGTAGTTCATTAGAAGTTGGCTCTGCAACTTATATTAAGAAATAAAAACTTAACCATTTTTCAATAAATAAAAAAATCAACATGTTACCTATTGTAAAAAAATTAATTAATTTAAAAAATCATAAGATTGAAAACTTTGATGGTCTAAAAACTGAACTTGACCTTGTTGACTACTGCCAAAGAAATGACTTAGTAAAGAAGCAAGAAGAACAAGTATCTAACCCTTTCTTGCCTGCTATTTTGGAAATCTATAGCAAATCAAATTCTTCTGAGCAATCCACGACTATTATTGTTGATATAAATGGTTATTTAATTGGGTATAATAATGGCCAAAAAGGGAATATACAATAACTATTGTTTTTCCGGCTCCGCAGGCTCATGATTTTACTGTAAGCGTAACCTTTAAATTTCTTAGTATGATAAAAGTTGAATTTGAACTAATAGACATCTCAAGTGATATTAGAATGGATTGTATTTCTGATATCAACATAAAATTCAAATCTCTTGAAAAAGAGATAAACGAAAAAAATGCTTTTGTCAAAGTGTCACATGTAACACCGGCATTTGTTAGCTATAAATTAATAACTAATGATGTCATTTTGTTAAATAAATTTGAGGCTATCTATAAATTCCCTCTTTCTGAATAAATCAACTGCCAATTTTTCCTTTTCCCGCAGATTCTCACGACAGAGGATTTCGCGTTTAAAACGACACACAGTTTCAAAGCGAAAAATATTATCGAATAAGGGATATACACTGTCACACTAACCGCAGCCCCCCGGTAGATAATGATCATTTTACGCGGGAAGCAGTCAGGGCTTAAGCCCATTAATCTCTATATTTTTTCATCCCCATGCTGAAGCATGGGGTTAGTTTTTTCCACAATAGAACACCCTTAAACCAGTATTCCGAAATAACACAAGTCTCGTGGCAGATTTGCCAGGGAAGAAATATTCAGAGATGGCAGGCTTTTTTAAAGGCAGCGTTTAACAGGTATTTTCTGTGCCATCAGGTGTGTTTCCCGGCAAAAAATACAAACGAGCAACAATAAACAATTTTCAATTATTTTCAACATGCCCCGGATTGAAAATTGAGCATTGCTCATTGAAAATTTTCTCTCCCTTCTTTTCTTAATAACATTGCAAGGCAGGGAGCTTTTCGGGGAAGCCGCTGAACGGGCCCAGTGAGTTATTTTGAAAAAGGTAATTGCTTTACTAGCCCGCCAGGAATGTAATATCCGGATTCAGTATATACATTCCCCGCTCCACCCTTTTAAAAATCATTTTGCAGCCCGGATGCCCCTGCCGGCTGATTTCATTTGAGGACAATATACTATTGATATACGACCTGTTCTTGCGGTATGGCGGCAGGATTTCGTCGGGCATGGCCGCGGCCAAATCTTCAGCATCATCCATTCCGAATGCGCCGGCTATTACTGACTGTCTATCACTATCCGGCCAGGAAATTTTTATTTTCTTAGGTTGTATGTGCTGCATGGTACGCATAGCAATCATCACAAAGAAAAGCATACTATGGCCACTTATATGCAACTGCTGCCTGTTCATCTCCACTATCATACCCGTAGGTTTTACGATATGCCAGAACTGGCGCAGGGTTTGCAATGTGGCCATTTGATTATGTTTTAGCAAGGTGTTTTTATAATACCCCTGCAGCAGGTAATCAATAGCCAGCCACCCATGTTGATCCGTTTGGCGGATGGAAGCATTTCGTTTCAATAATTCCGTCACCATCTCATGCTGGCCGTGATGCAAGGCCAGCATCAACCCGGTAGCGCCTTCATCGGTGGTAAACCCGATGCCGTACCTGTCAATAGTAGCCACCACCTCCTGTCGGCGGCTCATCCGGATATTTTTTGCAAATTCTTTACGGTGCTGCCTAACTTCTTTCATATATAAAACAGCCCGTTGAAACTGAAGTTTAGCCAGTTGCTCTAACCAGTCAAAGCGTTGATGGGTAAGGGCATACTGGAATAATTGTTTGCGCTCCTTTTTAACTTCCTGTTCCTTTTTAGCAGGATCCAGGGCCAATGGCAGGATGATGGCTAATTGTTCAGGGCTGATATATTCGTATCCCAGGTATTTGGCCCTTATTTGCTCTGCCTGCTCATATTTTCCCTGCTCTTCCAGGCGATGGGCTTCTTCCAGCCATTCTTCCTTGCTCGACCTTATCTCTGTTACCTGTATTTCCTTTTTACTTTCCTGCAGTTGCAGAAGTTGCAGTGCAGGATGATTTACCTGCTTTTCAAACAGGTAAATATTTTTGATGGCACGGGTAATGGCTACATAAAACGAATTGATATAGAATTTGTAAATTTCCGCATCCTTATCATGTTTACTTGAACTGCGGTTGTATGGCATTTCTTCCTGCTCCAGGTCTTCCGGAGAAACGCCATTAATAATTTCCCGGAATTCGGATTCATGATTCGATACAAAATTAACCAGGATAACATTTTCATATTCCAGTCCTTTGGCTTCCTGAACGCTGAATACTAATGGTGTTTTGAAAAAGCGCCTTGCCTCTTCTTTGTATAGGTTATCAGTAACAATCACCGCAAAATGAGTGCTTTGCTGCGTACGGCGGTTCAGTTCATTCTTCTTTTTATCATCATTTGTATATAGCAGAACTTCGCCATTATCACTGCTGATCGTGTTAATAAGATAATTGCTTTCCCGGTCTATGGAACCAAAACGCCGGTTCTTAATGCTGAGCAGGCTATTGCTTAACCGTACCACCTGCCGGCTATTCCGGTAATTGGTTTGAAGGATTTTAACCTGCTTGCCGGCATCTCCGCTCTGGTGAAAATAAGTTTTCACTTTCGACCAGGAGAAAAAGTTCGGATGAACGATCTGGTTGCTGTCGCCGGTTAAAATAAAATTTGATTTGCGGGTAAGTGATTGCAATATGCATTTTAACTGGATATTGGTGATGTCCTGTACTTCATCCACCATGATATAATCGTACCGGGGTTTTATTTTTTCCAGGTATTCGTAGCAGATAATATTGCTGTCATACCTATTATTTTCCTTCAGCCAATCTAAGTATTTCAGGAAAAGGGGGTATAACTTTTCCCGTTCTTCCAGGCTGAAAATTGACTGCTTTATTCCTAATGCGAGATAAGCTTCTTTAGTAAGCCAGGCAGTATCCGTAGGCGAACCGGTGATTACTCCTTTAAATTCTTCATACACCCTGTAAGGCTCGTTTATTTTCAGTGCCTGGGCATGACGGGCAAACCAGGTTTCAAAAACCCGGAAATGTATTTCTATGCCCTCCGGCTTCTCCCAACTGGCCAGGTAATCCTCCAGGGATAAGAATTCTGCTTCCTGGTGTTCATTATCGTATCCATTTGCATAATACAGGCGGGCAGCATTTTCCACTAAAAATCCGGATAAGGATATATAAGCCACATTCCCCGGCAGTGTTTTCAATTTTTCCAGTACCAACGCGGTTTTCCCACTTCCAGCCGAACCAATGATGATAAGGGGGGCAGACATAAACAGAACGGATTCCTGAAACTCATCAAAAGAAATAAACTTATTCAGTAAATGTATAGCCTGGTTCTGCGGGTTAAGATAGGCCAGTTCGGGTGTTTGCTCATTACAGGCAATCCCGGAATCGGGCGCGGGAAGAAGTTTATCATCATCGGGTAGTGACGCCCCACGTAAAAACCGGCTTCGGGCATACTGGTGGTCCTTTATTACTTCCAGCAACAGCAAATGTTTCCGGCCCTTGTATTGAACAATGGAAAACAGTAACCTGTCCCGGATATCTAACCTGGCCCGGTAATACCCGGTATCGCCCATTTTCCGCACATCCGCACTTTTAAAGTCGCCCTCCTTTAATTGTTGTAAGGTTTTTTGAAAGGTTTTTTCAACGTTTTTTATATCCAGCTCATTATGATAAAGTATGCTATAAAACATGGCGGCAAGGTAACTGTAAATTTCTGATTATTTTTTTCGCTATCCGCCTGTGTTTACATGCATAATAGAGCAAAACGGCAACTGCTATTTCTAAAGAAAAATGTATCACGAAACTTTCTCGATTCAAAAAAGCATACAAATACTTTTTCCCAAACCCTTTACCAATATCAAAACCTTGCCTTATTTCTTCCCTTGCGAGTCTCTCAATAGCGGACTCGCCGGTTTCGAAGCGAAAAATAATACCGAATAAGGGATATACTATATACTGTTGCACTAACCGCAGAGTTCATTCGGGAGATAATGATCGTTTTACGCGGGAAGCGGTCAGGGCTGAAGCCCGCTAATCTCTATATTTTTTCATCCCCATGCTGAAGCATGGGGTTAGTTTTCCGTAATACAAACGCACTTAAACCGCTATTCCGAAATACGACAGGGAATACCTTGACGATTTAACACAGTTTACAAATGCTTTCAGAAAATAAAATATTTCTTCTTAACAAAGGGCAAAAGCTGCACCAAAAAAAGACTATTTTCAACCCACTCAGTGTATTTCCACCAGGCTATTTACCCCTTTTAAAAAATACAAATCTTTTCTGTAATCATCTTTAAATTAACCCGGAACCAATCGGGAATATTGACCGGTTCAACAGCAGATTCTACCTTACCATTTGAAAGCACACATAGCACTTTGTGTTCAGTTTCAGAGGTATCAACTATCTGTACACTATCAAATATGGTAAAATGCTTGTCTAATTTTTCCATATTACCATAAAAATTATCTGCTAATATTCGTGGGTCTACATAATGACCGCCTTCATTTGCCCTGGCAATTACCCGCAGTTCTGAAAGATCCGTATCCTGCAACCCAAAAAAGATTAAATGGATAGAATATCCTGCCAATTTAAAGCGGTGTGGAATATCCCAGGTAGCTTCGTTGGTAAAATGCCCTTCATATGTAAAATCACTTTCTGTATCCAACGCATTTTCTATCAGCAAGTCAAAAGTTTGTTCTACAAATTCGAGAGCCAGCTTTTTACATTCTTTGTGCGATTTGATACCAGAATTCGCTTCTTTTCTGCATATAAAGCTTATCACCATCAAAAAACTGCCCTTGCTTTTGTATGTGTTCTGGCAGATAATCAGAACCTACGGTGGACTTACCCGCGCCGTTAGATCCTGTTATAATATATAGTTCCGGCATTATTTACTGGTAAAATCATAACGCCTCCGAAGGGTATTGGCTTCTATAGATGAAAGCTCACGAACCACGTTAAAATCCCTGGCCGACTTGGTTAAGCTAACAAGCTTAATAATACCATTGGGATATTCCAGATAACATTGGTTGCTAACCAATTCTTTAGAATTAATCATAAAAGGCTGACCGTTTACTAACTTCCGTATACGCAGTTTTCTAACTGCCTCAGTCCCCCTTTTTCCCATTTTTGTAAGCTCTGTCATATGTTCAAATTTACGAAAAAACAAGCATATTGTAGGTTAGGAGTTTGGGGGTTTCTCACGACTCACGATTGACGATTCACGACAAACCACTCCAGACTCCTAACTCCTAACTCCAGACTCCCCCAAATATTTTCCCCCAACCCTTTGCCAATATCAAAACCTTGCTATATTTGCTAATAGTTGTTTATGCAACTATTTAAACAGGATTAAAATGATATTGATATGAAAATCTTAGTCTGCGTAAGTAAAACACCCGATACCACTTCAAAAATCGCTTTCACGGGCGGTAATACGAAGTTTGATGAAACGGGTGTTCAATGGATCATTAACCCTTACGACGAATGGTATTCGCTGGTTCGTGCCATTGAATTGAAGGAGAAGGATGCATCCATCACCATTCACCTGGTTACAGTTGGCCTGGCCGATTGCGATCCTATCATCCGCAAAGCCCTTGCGCTTGGTGGAGATGAGGCCATCCGTGTTAATGCAGACAGCAGCGATAGTTATTATATCGCCGCACAGATTGCAGAAGTAGCTAAAAAAGGCGGATACGATCTGATCCTTACCGGTAAGGAAACCATTGATTACAACGGATCATCCATAGGTGGTATGGTGGCAGAAATGGTTAACATGCCCTATGTATCCCTTGCTACTTTATTCAACCTGAACGGCACCACTGCCACCATCACCCGCGAAATGGAAGGTGGTGAAGAAGTGGCAGAAGTAAGCTTACCATTAGTGGTTAGTTGCCAGAAAGGAATGGCCGAACAACGCATACCCAATATGCGCGGCATTATGGCGGCACGTACCAAACCTTTACAGGTAGTGGAACCCACGGCAGTAGATGCGTTAACAAGTATTGTGAGCTTTGAACTGCCCCCTGCCAAGGCCGGTGTAAAATTAGTGAGCCCTGATAATGTGGCCGAGTTGGTTAGGTTATTGCATGAGGAGGCAAAAGCAATATAAGTTTGGAGTCTGGGGTTTGGAGTTTGGAGTTTGTTTTTTTTGAATCAGGCTTTATTTATCCCATCAGCTTTTATTGCGTCGCACACTTGTACGTTCAGTTCTTTATTCAACAAAAAAAATCAATTTCCCAATTTCCCTCCCGGCTTAGCCGGGACCAAAATTTCAAAATTATCCTATGTCTGTTTTAATATTTGTAGATCATGCAGAAGGCCATATCAAAAAAGCATCTTTTGAAGCATTAAGCTATGGCGCAAAAATTGCTGAGCAATTAGGTACTTCAGCAGAAGCCCTTGTTTTGGGTACAGTAACTGATGACCTGGCAGCATTAGGCAAATACGGTGTAAAAAAAGTACACCAGGTTAGCAGTGATACATTGAACCATGTAGATTCTCAACTCTATGCCAAAGTAATTGCCGAAGCGGTTACAGCTACCGGCGCTAACGTGGTGGTGTTTTCGCAAAACCAGACAGGTAAAGCAGTGGCAGCTAATGTGGCTGCCCGTTTAAAAGCGGGTATTGTTACAGGTGCCTGCGCCCTGCCCGATACCAGCAATGGTTTTGTGGTTCGCAAAACTGTTTTCTCCGGTAAGGCATTTGCCAATATAAGTATCAACTCTCCTGTTAAAGTAATTTCTCTCAATATCAACAGTTACAAAACATTGGTGGGTGAAGGAACAGCCGAAGTTGCGGCATTAAATGTTGCAGTTGATGCTTCTAAAATAAAGATCACAGCAGTAAATAAAATAATCGGTGAAGTTCCATTAACCGAAGCTGATATAGTTGTAAGCGGTGGCCGTGGATTAAAAGGCCCTGAAAACTGGGGGGTGCTGTTAGACCTTGCCAAAGAACTGAATGCAGGAACAGCCTGCAGCCGCCCGGTTGGTGATGCCAATTGGCGCCCGCACCATGAGCATGTAGGACAAACCGGTGTTCAGATCGCTCCCAACTTATACATCGCATTGGGTATCTCCGGTGCCATCCAGCACCTGGCGGGTGTAAACAGAAGTAAAGTGATTGTAGTAATCAATAAAGACCCCGAAGCGCCTTTCTTTAAAGCAGCCGATTACGGCATTGTAGGCGATCTGTTTGAAGTGGTTCCGAAATTGACAGAAGAGATCAAAAAAATGAAAGCATCAGCGTAAAAGCTTTTGGAAAGTTTTAAAACTTTCCAAAAGCTTTATTCACTCATTACCCTATAATCTTCTCTCACCGGACAAAACACATCCAGTATCTTACAATCCGTGATCGCCAATCCCGAATGTTTGGCATTGGACGGAATCACAATCACTTCACCGGGACCAAAACGTATCGGTTCTCCGCTAAGCGTTAATTCAAACTCCCCTTCCAGCATAATAGATACCTGCTCGTTGGTATGCGCATGTTCCGGCAGGCTTTTACCTGCAGTTACATCTACAAAAGAAAAAGTCATATTAGGTGTATGAATAAATCTTGCCAGGTAACCGGCTATCAGTTCTTTAGGCTTAAGGGATGATAATTCAATTTTTGGCATAGTTGATCACTATTAGAAAAGCAAGTTACATAGAATACACCCGCGGCTTTGCGACTTGGCGTGCATTTTTTCGCGCAAAGCCGCGGGTGGGTTTCTGTAAACAAAAAAGCATTGGCGATATCAGCCAATGCTTTTTGAATAAGTCTGTCTGCTATTACTATTTCGCAAAAATGTGGATCGCTAACTGAACATCATCTGCTACATTACCTTTACCGTAGGCAATACCAATAAGATTTTTGTCTATACTGAGAAACGCCTGCGCAAAAAATCCTTTCTCATTGTTATTACGGATCCTTGCCTGCAACTTAATTGGGAAAGAAGCGCCTTTCAAGGTGAGGTTACCGCTGATATCCGCATTATCTGCATTGGTATAATTAACACCGGTGATCTCATAAGTTGCGTCGCCAAATTTGGCCACATCAAAGAAATCGGCAGATTTCAGGTGACCGGTAAGCTTGTCGCCACCACCTGCATCTGTTACTTTCAGGTTAGCAATATCAATCACAAATTTGCCACCTGTTAATTTGCCGCCATCTACCTGTACCTCACCACTTTTCAATGAGAATATACCGGTATGGAAATCAGATTTTTTAGAAGCTACCCAATCAATCCGGCTTTTTTCGGTGTTAACAGTTAAAGCAGTGGCTGCCTGCTTATTGGTACCGGGTTTAAAAGAATAAGTTCCTGCTAAAAATGCCAGGCCGGCCATTGCGAACAATACTTTTTTCATAGATAATTTTAGTTTTACGGTTAATTATATGAGGCTAAAAGTAAAAATAGCAGAATTAATGTTACAACAATAATAATATCGGTTAATTCTGAATCACCGATTCGCTTATCTTCGCAAAAATTTTTCCCGCATGAACCTCCATGAATACCAGGCCAAGGAATTACTGAAAAAATACAATGTTCCCGTACAGGAAGGTATAGCAGTAGATACCGTTATGGCAGCAGAAGAAGCCTATCGACAGATCAAAACGCAAACAGGTAATAGTTTCGCCGTAATTAAGGCACAGATCCATGCAGGCGGCCGTGGTAAGGGTAAAATTGCCGGTACAGAGCAGAGAGGTGTAGCTGTGGGTAAAAGCCTTGAAGATGTGACGTCTATCTCCAAAAATATCCTTGGCGGCACACTGGTAACCATTCAAACCGGACCAGCCGGCAAGAAAGTGAATAAAATACTGATTGCGCAGGATGTATATTATCCCGGTCCCAACCCCGTAAAAGAGTTCTACCTCTCCATCCTGTTAGACAGGGCCAAAGGCATGAACGTGGTGATGTATAGTACCGAAGGTGGTATGGACATTGAAGAAGTGGCACACAAAACACCGGAAAAAATATTTAAAGAGTGGGTACATCCCGGCGGTGGTTTACAGGGTTTCCAGGCAAGAAAGATCGCTTTTAACCTTGGCCTCAGCGGCGAAGCTTTTAAGAACTGTGTGAAGTTTGTAACTAACCTTTACAACGCTTATGTAGGATTGGATTGCAGCATGCTGGAGATTAACCCGCTGTTTAAAACCAGTGATGAGAAGATCATTGCGGTTGACTGTAAAATGAATATCGACGAGAACGCATTGATGCGCCACCCCGATGTTGCGGCACTCAGGGATGTGACTGAAGAAGACCCAACCGAAGTAGAAGCAGGACAATACAACCTGAACTTTGTAAAATTAGACGGTAATGTAGGCTGTATGGTGAATGGTGCCGGATTGGCCATGGCTACCATGGATATGATCAAATTAAGCGGTGGCGAACCCGCCAACTTCCTGGATGTAGGCGGCTCGGCCAATGCGCAAACAGTAGAAGCAGGCTTCCGCATCATTTTAAAAGACCCTAATGTTAAAGCCATCCTGATCAATATTTTTGGCGGTATCGTTCGTTGCGACCGTGTAGCGGCAGGTGTAATTGAAGCCTTTAACAAATTAGGCAACATCCACATCCCTATTATTGTTCGTTTACAGGGCACCAATGCTGTTGAAGCCAAAAAACTGATTGACGAGAGTGGATTGAAAGTGCAATCAGCTATCCAATTAAGTGAAGCTGCAGAACTGGTGAAGAAAGCAGTTGCATAAAAAATAGCTATTACAATAAACTACTACCCCGCAATAAAAGCCACAACTTTTATTCCGGGGTTTTTAGTACCCTGAAGTTTGCGGGGATGTTGAGATTAGGAGAAAAAATATTGCCACAGATTACACAGATTGACACGGAAAAAAATCTGTGCAAATCTGTGTAACCTGTGGCAACCCTTTTAATAAACAGACGGGGCTTGATTATTTATGCATCCAGTAATCCACTACTGTTACTTTATCAATCTGCGGTCCGGCAACAGCTACAAAATCTTTATGCGCAGGATGTACCAGGTAAGCATCCCTGTCTTTCTCGGAACTGAAGCTTACAAAAAAGCAATGGGTTAAACCCTGGTTCAGTTTTTCCGGACTGTTATTCACGCCCCACTCAAAATCCCTGATCAGGCTGATCTTTCCGGGCAATGCACGGAACGCATCTTCAATAATTTTTACTTCTTTGGGTGTTGCAGCATCTTTAAATTTGAATAACACTACATGACGTAAGGTAGCGGCAGTTTTATTTTTTGAATCGGTTTGTGCTGTACTGCTTTGAAAAGTAGTTCCAATAATGAGTGCGAGTAAAATGAGTTTTTTCATACGGGTTGTTTTAATAAATCTACAATAATATAAGTAGTGTGCCTGTTTAAGAACTTGTTGCAAATACCATAAAACAACTGCGCCTTAGCGCCTTTGCGCGAAAAAAATGCCCGCCAAGATTCTAAGGCGCAGGTATGATGCGAACTTCTGTTATGGGACTAAACGTGTAACGCAGTCCGGTTTTTACTTCCACACATTCAAAACGTTTTCTTCTTTTGGTTCCTTTACGAAATACTTTTCCATTTTCTGTTTGAAAGAGAGCACCCTCGGGTACTTCTATAATAGGATGATGCCCTTCTTTCTTTACCAGATCATATTTACGGAGTACTAATAACAATTCTGTTTCACCATTGGCAGTGGCAGAAGGGTTAATGATGGATTTCTGAAGCGCCTTCTCAACATCTTCCGGAAATATTTTTTGCTGAACAAAATCAACTAATAAAAGGCTGTAATGATTTTTCCATTCTTTACCATGCGGCTCTACCTTGTTCTTATATTGCTCGTAGGTAAGCAGGTGTGCTAGCTCATGCAGCAGGGTGATCAGGAATTCGTATTTGTTCATGTTCCCGTTCACACTAATGCGGTGGTTGCCACCCCATCCGGAATGCCGATAATCGCCCAACACAGATTTGCGTTGTTTACTAATGGTAAGATGAACCCTGTAATGATGAATATAATGCACCACCCGGTCGAAACTGTTATCGGGCAGAAAATCTGTCAAAGCATGCATAGGATGTTCGGATACCGCCATTATTTTTTGGGCTTCAGCTTTAAAGAGATCTTTACTTCAAGCCAGGTGTAAACAATGTAAAGACCCATGCCTGCAAAAACTGCATTCACACTCCTGTTGGCTCCGGCTGCTACCAGGTAAATCAATGCCGCAGCAGCTAATCCCATCAATTTTAAAAAAGTACCCGCCATCACCCCCCTGATAACAGCGGCCTGGTTAGGGTTATTGATGTTTTTTTGTTGGAAATAAATATTGAGGATACTAAACACAAATAAAATGATATTGGCACCCATTACCACCACCCAATTAATTTTATAGTCTTCCAGTTTTGCTGCAAAAGCCAGTAACACCCCGGTTATGATTACAAATATGCTTATGAATGGAATTGACCAGTGCTTATTTTTTTGCTCCATATTATTTTTTTGAAGTGTCTTTGATCACTTTGATCAGCATGCCTATCAATAAAAGTAAAGGTAATAACCAGATCAATATCGGTATGCCAATATTGATCTTCCGGTCTATCCACATCCCTAACCAAACGGCCAAACCAAGTCCTGCTGCCAATTGTGCAGCATACCCCGCATATTGCATAAGTGGGTCTGGGCGCCTTTCTTCCATAAGTAATTAGTCGTTTGAAGCTTCCGTTTTAGGTAAAGCTGCCGGAATGGTATCTAATTGAGAAGGCGCATTACCTGATAATACTTTTTTAACTCCTTCCAGGTATTGCTCTTTGTACCTGATGGCCTGCTCCAGCGAATCGGTCCTGATTTTCAAGACCTGCAGGGCAGTCCTGCTTTCACGGGTGCCATATCCGGGAATATAATATTTCAGGGGCGAAAATGCGATCAGGGCGATGGTTAAACCCACCAGCAGCACAAACACGGTACTTAAACCGATATACACACTTAGCCTTGATAACCGAAACGTAACCACCTCTTCGTAGGTGTCATCGTTCATAACAACCAGCCGGTAGCTGTTGCGCAGCCGCTTAAGGGTATTATTGATCTCTAAATTTGCCATTTTGTTAAATCAGGCTAAAGGTAATAATGAATCTTGTTTTCGCCATCCCCAATTGAGAAATAACTGTATTTTTAAACACATTTTATGTACCTGATGAAGTTAAGAACACACGAAAGGAGTTATTGGTGGATGACAGCCTGTTGCACATGCGTATTATTTCTCATGCTTTTTTCTATAGCCGCAGATGCACAGCCGAATCTTTCTTTTGAAATTAAGAAACCTAAGAAGTACGAATCAAGGGTATTGCCATCTGAAAAAACCGGTAATTCAAAATTTACCGTACCCAAAAGATTTTATAATAATCTCGTTAGTCGTTTTAATTATTATTTTAATGCCAATACCAAACTGAACCGTATTATCGACTCGGCAAAATCTCTGTATAAAGATGATTATACCCAACTGCTCTCTTTTTACAATTACAGCCTCGACCAGACATCGATGGGTGAAATAGACACCATTATTTATAAATGCACGGCCGGCATATTGTTACACGATCTTCGCAGCGATTGGGTTGATAAACTGTACCTGCTTTTGGGAAAAGCCTATCTCTACCGGAAAGATTTTGATTCGGCATCGCACGTATTTCAATACATCAACTATGCATTTGCGCCAAAAGACAATGGTTACGATCTGCCCATTGGAAGTAATGCCAGTAATACCAATGGGGTGTTTACCATTGCTACACGTGAGAACAGGAGTTTATGGAAAAGGGTCATGAGCTTCCCCCCCAGCCGTAATGAAAGTTTTATTTTACAGGCAAGAACCTATATTGAGCAGGATGAGTTGATAGAAGCAGCCAGCCTGTTGGAACTGATCAGAACAGACCCCAACTTTCCACAACGCCTGCAGAACGATTTGAATGAAATGATCGCATACGTGCAGTATAAACAACAATTGTATGAAGGCTCTGCAGATCATCTGATCAAAGCATTAGACAATGCCACCAATAAACTTGAAAGGGCAAGATGGGAATACCTTGCTGGCCAGTTATATGAAAAAGCAAATAAAGATTCCCTTGCCATAACACTTTATGAACGCTCCATACAACATACTACCGACCCTTTGATGGAAGTTTATGCAAGACTCAATGTGGTTAGTCTTGCAGCAGGTAAACAGGAAAATGCACTCCAGAAAAACCTGGATGAATTATTAAAAATGGCCCGCCGCGATAAATATGCCGCCAACCGCGACATTATTTATTACGCCGCCGCAGAACTGGAGCTGAAACGAAAAAATTATGCAGGGGCGCAAACCCTGTTATTGAACAGCATTAAGTATAATGAAAACAATCCCGAGCAAAAACAAAAAAGTTTCCTGCTGCTGGGCGATATGAATTATGCCCGTAAGCAATATGCATTTTCGCACCAGTTTTACGACAGTATACAGATTGCATTATTAAAAGATATTGACCAGCAAAGGGTACAGGATAGAAAGCCTGCTTTAAAGATCATCAGTGGTAACCAGGATATTATTTCGAGAGAAGACAGCCTGCAGCAACTCTCCTCACTTTCTGAAGAAGAAAGAAATACCATCGTAAAAAAAATATTAAAACAATTACGCAAAGCCAAAGGATTAAAAGATGCCAGCAACGAACCTGTTTCTTTTGGTAACACATTACAGTCTGCAAACACGTCTGCGCCGCAAGACCTGTTTGGCAGTGGGTTAGCTGAGTTTTATTTTCTGAATAATGCGATCAAAGCCCGCGGGCTGGCCGATTTTAAAAGTCGCTGGGGCACCCGCCCTAACGTAGATAACTGGCGCAGGCAAACTGCTGTAAACAGTTCACTAAATACAGTTACACCAACAAACGAAAAGAATCTGACAGGCACTCTAAAAAAAGAGGATAATAAGGAACTGACGATGGAATCATTATTAAATAATATTCCGCTAACGGCTTTGCAAAAAGACAGTTCCAATAAAACCATCATGAAAGCTTTGCTGGATAATGCGCTTACATTTCAAAATCAACTGGAAGATTTTCCATCTGCCATAGAAATGTACGAGGAACTAATTAAACGTTTCCCCGAAAGTGCCGAGGTGGAAGATGCTTTATTCAATTTATCTTATTGCTACAAAAAGAATGGGCAGCCTGGTAAAGCAGATTCTGTATCTACCCTGCTGAGAACTTCTTTTGCAAATGGCAAATTAGCCAACCAATTGAATAATGCGATAGCTAAAACTGAGAAGAAAGCCGACCCGGCAGATAAGCAATACGAAAATATCTATAATCTCTTCCTCGCCGGCAGATTCAATGAAGCCAAAGAAGCCAAATTAATAGCAGATAAACAATTCGGCAAAACCTATTGGACACCACAGTTGCTTTATATTGAGTCTATCTACTATGTTAAACAAAAAGACGACAGTATTGCGATTGACAGGTTGCAGAACATCATTACCCTTTTCCCTAAATCGCCGCTGTCGGAGAAAGCTGTTACCATGATAGATGTGCTGAAAAGACGGTGGCAGATCGAAAATTATCTTACCAACCTGACTATAGAAAAACCGGAAGAAACCATTGAACGCAGGGTAGACCTTAACAATACCAATATACTTGCGGCCAATAAGCCGGTTAAGAAAGATTCGGTTAGCGCACCCAAACAAATACAGACCACCAAAAAAGACCTGGTTGACCTGAGTAATACAAAAACCATCTCCACCGCTGCCGTCATTAAAAAAGACAGTGTTGGGCTGTTAACCAAATTACCGCTTAAACAACTGGAGTTAAACAATGCAGTAAAAGGAGAAGTGCTGAATGATATGAGTTATTACTTTAATGCGACAGATACGCAATTTGTGGTGCTGGTATTGGATAAAGTAGATCCCATCTTTATAACAGAAGGCCGCAATGCCTTTAACCGCTATAACCAGGATGCTTATTCGGACCAAAGAATTGAGATATTCAGCCGTCGCATCAATAACCGTTACCAGTTTCTGATGATAGGGCCTTTTATGAATGCGAGGGAAGCCATGAACTATATCGACAGAACAAGGCCATTGGCAAAACCACGCATTGTACCATGGTTAACACCGGATAAATACAGTTTTAGTATGATCAGCAATTTCAATATGAATATACTGGTGAAGAAAGAAGATGTGGAAGGATACCAGGTTTTCATTAAACAGGTGTTCCCGGATAAATTTTAACCAACCGGATAGCATGCCTGACAAACTCTTATTTAGCTTTACACTTTATATGCATTATACTTTATAACAAGTTCTATGACCAAGTCTGTAAAAATATTCTGGCGCATTTTCTTTTATTGTTTTGGGGCTGGTATCCTGTTGCTCATTCTTATCAATCTTGGCTGGATAGGTGATATGCCTTCTATTGATGATATAGAAAATCCATCTGCCTCACAGGCCAGTCAGGTGTATGCAGATGATGGAACACCGATGGGTAAATACTATATAGAGGATCGTGTAGATGTTTTAAATAAAGACATCAGCAAGCATGTGGTAAATGCATTGGTGGCTACAGAGGATAAACGCTTTTACGATCATAGTGGCATTGATGGCCTTTCATTAATGCGGGCTTTCTTATACCTCGGTAGCGAAGGCGGTGCCAGTACCATCACTATGCAAACAGCTAAAAACCTGTTTACAGAAAACTGGAGCACAAAGAATTTTCTTCTCAGAAGTATCCAGAAATTAAAGGAAGCCATCATTGCCATTAAGCTGGAAAGAAACTTTACAAAAGAAGAGATCATTACCTTATACCTTAATACAGTTGCGTTTGGCGATAATGTATTTGGTATCAGGAATGCCTCCAACACATTTTTTCAGAAAGAACCCGACCGTTTGAATGTAGAAGAAGCGGCAGTATTGATAGGAATGGTAAATGGACCCGGCATTTATAATCCCCGCACTAATCCAAGACGTTCATTGGAACGCCGTAACCTGGTACTGAACAGGATGGTAAGCATGAACTACCTCACTGCTGCTGAAGCCACAGCGCTCAAACGCAAACCGATTGAACTCAATTATAAAAAACTGAATGAGAACAATGGTCTTGGCCCTTACTTCCGCATGATATTGGGCGAAGAAATGAAGAAATGGTGCAAGGAACACAAAAAGAATAATGGCGACAATTATAACCTGTACCGCGATGGATTAAAGATCTATACAACCATCAATCCGCGGATGCAGTTATATGCAGAAGAAGCGGTAGCCAAACATATCAGCTACATGCAAAAACTGCTGAACGCACAGGAGAACATAAAAAAAGGCAGCGTTTGGAAAGGATATGAAAATGTACTGGAAGCTGCAGCCCGCCAAAGCGACCGCTGGCGGAATCTTAAGAAAGAAGGGATGGAGGATGAAGACATCCGCAAAACTTTTGATCAGAAAATAATGATGCACGTTTTTGCCTGGAACACTACCCGTGGCAAGGATACCATTATGACACCTTTCGATTCCATAAAATACCACAGGCAAATGTTGCAGGCTGGTTTTATGGTGATGAATCCTTTGGACGGACAGGTTAAAGCATGGGTAGGCGGTATCGACTACAAAACTTTCAAATTCGATCACGCCAATATTAATACCAAACGCCAGATAGGTTCTACCATGAAGCCCTTGCTTTATAGCCTCGCTATTGAAGAAGCCGGCTTTACACCCAATACTACCGTATACGATATTCAGCAGAGTTTTGGTGGTTTTGGAATGGTACCTGCAACTTCCAAAACCTGTACCGGTGCAGCTATGCCAATGGCACTCGCTTTGGCTAAATCAAGAAACTGCGCCACAGCTTATGTATTAAAGCAATTGGATAATAACGGTAATAACGGCGCCAAACGCCTGATCGAGTTTTTACGTAAATGCGATTTCCAATCCAATATACCAGCCTACCCTTCTATCGGGATCGGTGCCTGCGAAATTTCTTTGATCGAGATGATGCAGGGCTACAGCATGTTCCCCGGGAGAGGTTTTAATGCCAAGCCCATGTATATTACCCGCATTGAAGACAGGAACGGAAATGTGCTGGCCACCTTCACCCCCCGCCGCAAAGAAATTATTAGTGATATTACCGCGTATTCAGTTATTAAAATGATGCAGGGTGTAATGACAAACGGAACCGGTGCCGGAATATGGCAATACGATATCCCCGGCGGTATGGAGATTGCCGGAAAAACAGGTACCACCAACGATAACAGTGATGCCTGGTTTATGGGTTATACACCACAATTACTGGCAGGTGGATGGGTTGGATGTGATGACAGGTTCATACGCTTCAGTACAGAGAGCAAGAATGGTGAGGGCGGACGTGCTGCCATGCCTATCTGGGCTTATTTTATGGACAAAGCCGCAACAGACCCCAACTGCGGCATTGACGTCAATCTCACATTTGCCAAACCGGAAGGAACCAATGAGATTCAGATCGACTATAGTAATGGTAACACACCTGTATTAGAGGGCGAGGGACAGGAAGTGGGTACCGGAAAATCAGATGATTACGAGATTCCTAAAATAATCAAATCAGATGAAATTGCTCCGCCTGAATCGGATCTGAAAATCCTCGAAGATACCCGGAAAACTACAGTCGCTCCAAAACCTGCCGATTCAAAAGAAGAGAAAAAAACAACCGATAAACCAGGTTCCGCTCCTGCAACTGTTCCCGACAAAAAAGTGAAAGCGGTAATGCCACCCAGGAAAACAGGAACCGGCCAGCTTTAAATATTGCAGGCCGCTTTTAAATGCCTGATTTTTTTGCCACAGATAACACAGATTAGCACAGAAAAAATCTGTGGCATCTGTGTCATCTGTGGCATTTTTTTCACACCAGAGGCAACGCAGGAGGTTATTGCCGAATCTATTACCTAACACGGGAAAAAGAACATTCCCGCCACCCCCGGAACCATACATCACAAATGGAGTCAACATGAAAAATTTTTTACTCACCATTTCACTCTCCCTGATAGTGTTACTGGGTATGCAATCCTGCCAGAAAGAAGTTCCGCAAAGCGAAGTAATTAAAGAAATCACTATCGATACTACCATACTGGCAGGTTCAGATTACCTGCTTAACCTGGCTCCTTATGGTAATGAAGATGCCATCGCTACCATACTGGAGAAGGGCAATCACTTTTCAATCAGCGAGCTCGAAAACGAGACGGATATGTTCAGTTCTGTGTATCACTATGCCTCATCATTAAAAAATTCCGGGGCAGATAAAGTTGTACTCTCCATCAGCGAAAATCCAGAAGGGAAAACTAACTGCAGTAAAGATTCCACCATTATCTACATCAATTTTACCATCAAGTAGTGAATTGTGAATGGGCAATGGGCAATGGGCAATGGGCAATGGGCAATAGTGAATGCAGAAGTATTGATTTAAATTGTGCATCCTCAAAAAAATATTCACCATTCACCATTCACCATTCACCATTCACCATTCACAATTCACCATTCACCATTCACAATTCACAATTCACTATTCACCACTCCCCTCTCCCCCAATTCATGTTCAACGACAACTGGTGAAACATGTTTCGCTGGTAAAATCCGGTGGCATACCTGATATGCAGTTTCTTTAACAGGATGCCCGTTCCAAAAGAAAATCCGTTTAATCCACTGGTTATATTGTATGCGTTCAGATCCTGCCTGCGCTGAAAATTATACCCGGCTTCTATCTCCAGCTTTTCACTCAAAAAAAACTGCGTAGATAATACTAAGTGTGAGAACAACTTTTGCAGCGTTGTATTATTCGCGTAGCCATTCTCCCCTTCTGATGCCCGGAAACTGGTATCATTATAATATATATTAAATGCCTGCAGGTGATGGGCCGTAAGGGAAAATTGTACGGGAGCATTCTCTAATCTTTTTGTAATACCTGCCTGAATATCGAATGGCAATTCTTCTTTCCGGTTGCTGCCATCGTAAGTGCGTAGCTGGGTTCCCATATTTTTTATTACCACACTGGCCTGTAACCGGTTTGCCGAATCATAATAAGTTATTCCCATATCAAATGCTACACCAGACGACCGGTATTGCCCGTAATTTGAATTGATGTACTTCATGGTAAATCCATACCAGAACCGTTCATGGTATTGTTTAGAAGCCATTACCTGCACCACATAATCAACAGGCCGAAAATTACCCAGCACATTTCCGGATGCATCTGTTTGGGCGATTGTACCATAATCAAAATAATTCACCCCTACCGCAAAATTGGTGCTGATAGGTGCTGCATGGTAAGCAGAGCTGAGACTGAAATTCCTGATCCCGGCCAGGAAAGAATTGAAAGAAGTATTTACCTGCCGGTGCATATCATTTCTCAAAAGGGCAGGGTTGTTAAACGCCATGCCCACATCATTTCCTATGGTTGAAATATTTACCCCTCCCAATGCCGAGAGTTGGGCAGTATTGGGTTGATTCAGGAAATTAAATACTGCATTACCCCCCAGCGTTTGAGCCGGAGAAGAGGTAAACCAGATGATTCCTATCAGCAAAAGGTACTTGTGCATGCAAAAAATTCTCTATCAAATCTAAGGGAAGAAAGGCGATGAGCAGACGCAAAAATCCCCTCCCGTTTAAAGAGAAGGGATCATATGCTTAAACAGGTCTTCTGCCTGTTGTTTATCAAAGCCAAATAGGTTTAACCTTACACTAAAGCAAGATCGATCACCTGTTGCATTGTTTTCACATAATGGAAAACCACTCCTTTAATAAAAGCACTGTCTATCTCATTCACATCCTTCTCATTTTGTGAGCAGAGAATGATCTCTTTCAGACCCGCCCGTTTGGCCGCTAGTATTTTTTCTTTGATACCACCTACCGGCAACACCTGTCCACGCAGGGTGATCTCTCCCGTCATGGCCAAAAATGGTTTTACTTTTCTGCCTGTAAAAGCAGAGGTTAACGAAGTAAGCATGGTAATGCCCGCACTCGGACCATCTTTTGGTACAGCCCCTTCAGGCACGTGAATATGGATGTTCTTTTTGGAAAACAGTTCCGGATCAACACCCAGCTTTTTGGCATTGGCCTGCAGGTAACTCAAGGCTGTAGTGGCACTTTCTTTCATCACATTGCCAAGGTTGCCGGTTAATTTAAGTTCTCCTTTTCCATCCCCCAAAATAGTTTCAATAAAGAGGATATCACCGCCTACATAGGTCCATGCCAGCCCAACTGCCACGCCGGGCATATTGGCTGTTTTGTAGATCTCGTTACTATATCTCGATTGTCCCAGAATCTTTTCTACATCCGCCGCGGTAACTGTTGATTTTACTTTATTCTTCATGGCCAGTTCTTTGGCCTGGTAACGCATGATAGATGCCAGTTGCCTGTCGAGCTCCCTTACCCCACTTTCACGCGTATGCTGTTCAATGATTTTTTCGAGTACTTTATCACTGATCTTGAAATTCACTTTATTCAGGCCATGCGCTTCTTTTTGTTTTGGGAGGAGGTGGCGTTTGGCGATCTCTACTTTTTCTTCAACCGCATAGCCGCTCAGATCAATGATCTCCAAACGATCGCGCAATGCCGGCTGAATATTCTGCAGGTTATTGGCTGTGGCAATAAATAATACTTTACTCAGGTCGTATTCCAGTTCGAGGTAATTATCGTAAAAAGTATGGTTCTGTTCGGGATCCAGCACTTCCAGCAAAGCAGAAGAAGGATCGCCGCGATGATCACTGCCTATCTTATCGATCTCATCCAGGATCATTACCGGGTTGGACGATTTACACTTACGGATATTCTGAACAATACGGCCAGGCATGGCACCGATATAAGTTTTCCTATGACCACGGATCTCGCTCTCATCATGTAATCCACCCAAACTTACCCTAACATATTTACGACCAATGGCATGGGCAATAGAACGGCCAAGCGATGTTTTACCGATGCCGGGAGGGCCCAGAAAACAAAGGATAGGACTCTTCATATCTCCCTTTAATTTCAAAACGGCCAGGTATTCCAATATGCGGGTCTTGATCTTGGTCATTCCGTAATGATCTGCATCCAGCACTTTTTTCGCATTTTTCAGATCGTAATTATCAGCCGTATAATCAAGCCATGGCAGATCCAGCATCAGGTCGAGGTGATTGTACACCACCGAATAATCCGGGGTGGTTGGATGCATGCGCTCCAGTTTCTCTATCCCGCTTTTAAAGAGGTTCTTGGCTGCGTCAGGCCATTTTTTGGATTCGGCCTTTTTCTTCATTTCGGCTATTTCCCGTTCATTGGTATCTCCGCCCAACTCATCTTTGATGCTTTTTAATTGCTGCTGCAAAAAATAATCCCGCTGTTGTTTGTCTATCTCCGTTCTGGTTTTATTCGTCACTTTATCCTTCAACTCTGCAAATTGAAGTTCTCTTTGCAGGATAAATATCAGCCGCTCTGCACGCAGATGGATATCATTGATCTCGAGAAGGGTCTGTTTTTCAGTAAGGTCGCTGTTCAGGTTACTGCTTACAAAATTGATCAGGAAAGAAGGGTTCTCAATATTTTTCAGGATGATGGAAGCCTCGGTAGGCAGGTTGGGCGATAACTGGATGATCTGGGCAGCAAGGTCCTTAATGCTGCTTACCAATGCATCAAAATTTTCTGATACAGGCAATTCATCGTCTGCAAACAGGCTCACAGTGGCCTTGAAATAAGGATCCTCACTGATCATCGACTCCAACTCGAACCTTTTCTTGCCTTGTATAATAATGGTGGTGCCACCATCCGGCATTTTGATGAGCTTCACTATACGTGCCACGGTACCCACTTTACACAGGTCCTTGGGTTCCGGCTCTTCAATATTGGCGTCTTTCTGTGCCAGCACACCAATCAGTTTGTCTAATTTATAGGCATCATTTACCGCCTTAATGCTTTTATCACGCCCTACTGTAATTGGTAAAACCACCCCCGGGAACAGAACCGTGTTACGCAATGGTAAAATTGGCAGGGTATCCGGTACCACCAGGTTACGGTCCTGCTCACTGTCATTTTCATTAATCGGGATAATAGGCATGAAATCCGTATCCTCATCCGAACGCAAAAACATCTTTTCTTTCAACATACTTTTCATCTTAGGTCAAAATGTCACAAGGCCTAATAGCCCTTTTAAAAAAACAAGTCGGTGAAATTAAGTCAATATTAATGCCGTACCCCCTGATAAGCGGAAATTGGTACAAACTGGCACAAAAAAAATCCTCCTGGTAAAAAACCAGGAGGACCTTCTTGCAAGAAGTAATATTCAGTAACTAAATACCTAATTACTTTTTAGTAGTATCTGCTGCGGCTTTTGCAGAGTCAACTGCAGCTTTTGCAGTATCAACAGTAGCTTTTGCAGTATCAACTGTAGCTTTTGCGCTGTCGGCAGATGCAGCTTTGTTCTCACCTGAGTTACAAGCAGCCATGAAACCGGCTACTGCTAAGATTGCGAATACTTTTTTCATTGTACTTATTTTTTGAGTTTTTAAGTTGCGCAAAGATAGGGTCCTATATGAATTTCACAAGTTTTAACGCAAATTTTTTATTTTTTTCTGAAAAATATTCTTATGGGTACACCTGTAAACTTAAAATTTGTTCTTAACTGGTTTTCCAGGTATTTCCGGTAAGGCATTTTAATATCATCGGGATAATTGGTAAAAAAAGCAAAAGAAGGCACCTCAGTAGGTAGCTGGGTAACATATTTAATTTTTATTGAATTCCCTCTCACAACCGGTGCATGGTAAGCCGCTACCGCCTTTAACATTGCTTCGTTCAGTTTTGAGGTAGGCACTTTACGATGCCTGTTCTCATATACTTCCAGCCCTAATTCAATTGCTTTAAATATCCTGGTTTTCTCTTTTACAGAGATGAAGAGGATAGGCACATCTGTAAAAGGGGCTAGTTTTTGTCTTAAAACTTTTTCATAATCACGTGCCGTATTTGTCTCTTTTTCAACGAGATCCCACTTATTTACAAGCACCACAATTCCCTTCCCTTTCCGTTCAGCCAGGGCAAAAATGCTTACATCCTGCGCGGTAATTCCTTTAAAAGCATCCAGTACAATCAGGCATACATCCGCCTCATCAATGGCTTTAATGGCCCGGATAATGGAATAAAACTCGAGATCCTCTTTTTCTTTACTCTTCTTCCTGATACCTGCTGTATCAATCAGCATGAACTCTTTCTGGAACAATTTGTAGTGAGTATGAATACTATCGCGGGTGGTACCTGAAATATCACTTACAATGGTTCGCTCCTGCCCGATAAGGGCATTAAGCAATGAAGATTTACCAACATTTGGCTGACCGATAATAGCAAATTTGGGGAGACCGGTCTCTTTCATCGCCTCTTCCACATCTTCTGCCGTGATTGGTTCGGTAACCGCATCCAGTAATTCGCCCGTTCCGCTGCCCGAAATACTGCTGATAAAGAAGTTGTTCTTGAATCCTAAAGAATAAAATTCGGTGGCTTCCAGCTCGCGGGTACCGTTGTCAACTTTGTTTACAACCACATAAACGGGCTTTTTACCCCTGCGCAGCATATCCGCCATTGCTTCATCAAGGTCGGTAATGCCTGTAGCCACATCCACCATAAAGATGATACCGTCTGCCTCTTCAATAGCGATCCTTACCTGTTTGCGGATCTCCTTTTCAAAAATATCCTCGCTGGCCGGCACAAATCCGCCGGTATCAATCAGGTTAAATACTTTACCGTTCCAATCAGCCAGGCCGTATTGGCGGTCGCGGGTTACCCCGCTTATATCATCAACAATTGCTTTACGGGTTTCTAAAAACCGGTTAAACAAAGTGCTCTTGCCCACATTTGGTCTGCCTACTATTGCTACTGTATAACTCATAATTCGATTTCTTAAAGAAAAAATATTAAACTAAAATATTAGATAGATTGATACAATTAATTCATTTGCAATTAATTATACCCATATTCTTTTAATTGCAGTTCATTATCGCGCCATTTGGGCCTCACTTTTACAAAAAGCTCCAGGAACACTTTTTGTCTGATAAAAGCTTCAATATCTGCCCGGGCGTTCATCCCTATCTGTTTGATCATTTTGCCCCTGTCGCCAATGATGATCGCTTTTTGTGTTTCCCTGTTCACAATGATATCGGCCTGTATTTTAACCAGCGATTCTTTTTCTTTAAACTCATTCACCATCACTGCCGTGTGGTAGGGTATCTCATCTCCAAACAACTCATAGATCTTTTCGCGGATGATCTCTCCTACAAAAAATTTGGTGGGCAGGTCGCTCAGGTCATCTTCACTGTAAAAAGAACTGCCTTCAGGTAAGAGTTTGATGATAGCCTCCAGCAATTTGTTCAGGTGTACTTTCTGCAGGGCAGATATTTTGACAAGCTGTTTGCAATATGGTTTCTCAGCAAAAAAAGTTTCGGCAAGGGCGATCTTGCCATTGGCGGCTTCGTCAATTTTATTCAGCACCACAATACAGGGTACTTTTAGGTGTAAGGAGCTGAAAATGGCATCTACCTCTTCCAGGTTCTCATTGGCATCTACAATGAGCAATGCCAGATCGGCATCTTCGAGGGCGCTTTTTACGGAGCCCATCATTTTCTCATGCAGTTTATACCGGGGATCGATGATACCGGGGGTATCGGAAAAGATGATCTGGTATTCACCGGGTTTATTTAAAAAAGCCTTGATCCTGTGCCGGGTGGTTTGCACTTTGGGCGACACAATAGCCATCTTCTCACCTATCAGTGCATTAAGCAAGGTGCTTTTGCCCGCATTGGGCCTGCCGAAGATGTTTACAAATCCTGATTTCATAATTATAAGCCGGAAAGTCCGAAATACCGGAAGTCCGGAAGTTTTATCTGTTTGCCTTGCGTTGCTTTGCGACTTTGCGTCTTTGCGGTTAAGGAGATGCTTTTACCGCAAAGACGCAATGGCGCAAAGCTTCGCGAGGAAATATTGATTGCAGGCTAAAGTTACTTACTAAGGGAAGTGAATGGGAGCCGGAAGCTTTTGTTCCTTTTAAAGGATCAAGCACTTTCGGGAAATGATTACCGCTATTTTGGTATCAACATTCAGTATCCAGAGTAGCCTCCAGCCGAATAAAAAGCCTTTTCTGACTTTTTGATAAAGTAAAGGCCTCAATTGAGGCCTTTACTTTATTTTCTATGTTGCGAGGGAAGGGATCGAACCTCCGACCTTCGGGTTATGAGCCCGACGAGCTACCGCTGCTCTACCTCGCGATGTTTGGAGCGCGAAGGTAGGGTTGAGAAGGCTATCAACCAAATATTATTTAATCTAATCGTCGGATTTATGTTTTACCGAAGCTCCGGCACTGGTGCTGATATCCCTGATCAGTCCTGCTCCCTTATAAAACACCGTACTGCCCCCACTGGCCTCGGCATTCAACTCTTTGTTAACAGTTATTCTAACATTGGAAGCACCGCTTGCTTCTATTTTGCAGATATCTGTTTTCAGGTCGTAGCCTTTAATACTACAGGCCCCACTGGCATCAATAGTAGTGGATGAAGCAATACCGGAGACTTTAATATTGGATGCTCCGCTGGCATCCAGTTTTAGCTGACTAACAGCTACATCACCGGTAAAATCGCTGGCACCGGACATTTCCACTTTAAGACTATTCTGTTTGATAGTTCCCGTAGTTTTTACATTACATGCACCGGAAGCTTCAACGAAAGCCAGTGATTTGAAGGTAACATAGGCTTTCATCTTGTTATTACCCCATATCCTCCAGTTCAGGCCATGGCCGTCTAAATAGATACGGAGGGTTGTGCCTCTAAGCTCCGTACGGATCCTTGAGCGGATCTCATCAGAATTAGCGCTAATCGCTACGGCTTCTTCGGTACCCTGTGAGATAAACAGGTCGATAGCTCCCGACACATCAATAGCATTGAACCCTGTCACTTTCCTCACCTCGGCATTACCATCTACAACCAGATTTTTTTCATTCTGGGCCTGTGCATTCAGCAGGCTCAAAGCCAATATTACTGCAGTTATTATTTTTTTCATGGGGGTGTTTTTCAGGTTCAACGGTTTGTTTGAAATAAAGTTACAGTTGTAAGTAATTTACTGAAGACCTATTTTTGCACCAGATCATTCCTCGGGGTGCTTAAGAATTGTGTGTCTCACACAATTCCGCGGCTGAGATAATACCCGTTGAACCTGAACAGGGTAATTCCTGCGAAGGGAAGGTGTACATTTTTATCAGTCCCTCTCCATTAGCTATTCCCTGTTCCCATTATTAACTTTTTAAACTAAAAAAAATGAAAAAGTTTTTGGGAACAACGATGTTGGCATTAGTAACCCTAATTGCCTTTGCACAACCCAACAAAAGCCTTGTACAAGGTACCGTTACAGAAAGCAATTCCAAAGCCCCTATTGCCGGGGCAACCATTAGTCTTGGCAACCGTAAAACAGTTACTGACGACTGGGGTAAGTTCAGTTTTGGAAAAATTGACAAGGGCGTTTATGAATTGATCGTAAGCAGTCTCGGGTTTAAAGAGTTTAAGCAAACCCTCAGCGTTAAAGAAGCAGAAACGAAAGTAGCTGTTCAGCTTACTGCCACAGCTCTTTTTCTTCAACCATTGGAAGTGAAAGCGGTTCGGGCATCAGACAGGGCTCCTTTTGCCAAAACCAATATTGCCAAAGAAGAGATTGCCAAAACCAACCTGGGGCAGGATATCCCGTTCATCTTAAATCAAACGCCATCGGTTGTAATAAATTCTGATGCCGGAAATGGCGTGGGATATACAGCCATGCGCATTCGGGGTACCGATGCAACCCGCATTAACGTTACAATGAATGGTATCCCCTATAACGATGCAGAAAGCCTGGGCACTTATTTTGTGGACCTGCCTGATTTTGCTTCATCAGTAAACAGTATCCAGATCCAGCGTGGTGTGGGCACATCATCCAACGGAGCAGGTGCTTTTGGTGCCACCATTAACATGTCTACCAATGAGTACAATGAAAAGGCCTATGGTGAATCGAATAACAGTTTCGGGTCTTTCAATACATGGAAGAACACACTCAAAGCGGGAACAGGCTTACTAAATGGACATTTTACAGTAGATGCAAGGGTTAGCCGCATTAACAGCGATGGCTATATTGACCGTGCAAAGAGTGACCTGAAATCTTATTATTTCAGCACAGCCTATATCAGTAAACAATCTTCTTTGCGGTTAAATATTTTCTCCGGCAAAGAAAAAACTTACCAGGCCTGGTATGGGGTGCCGGAGGATCAATTGTTAACCAACCGTACAATTAATCCTGCTGGAACAGAAAAACCAGGAGCACCATACGATAACCAGACGGATAATTATACGCAAACGCATTACCAGTTATTATTTAATCATTCCTTTAATAACAGGTGGTCGTTTACTACTGCGGCGTTTCTTTCAAGGGGTAAAGGATATTATGAAGAGTACAAGGCCGACCAGACTTTTTCAAACTATGGTTTGCCTGATGTGACTGTTGGAGGTGTTACGGTTACCAATACAGACCTGGTAAGGCAGCGCTGGCTGGATAATTATTTCTACGGACAAATTGCCTCGTTGCAATACAAACACGAGAAAGATGAGCTGACCATTGGTGGCGGATGGAGTAAATATGACGGGAAACATTTTGGAGATATTGTATGGATGAAAACGGGCACCGTTTCAAAAGAATACCGTTACTATGATTATCCGGCAACAAAAACAGATGCCAATTTCTACGCCAAATGGCAGCACCAGTTAAGCGCACATTGGTCAAGTTTTGCAGATCTGCAATACCGCCATGTAAACCATGATATGAAAGGCTTTGAAGGCAACCCGGCCCTTAACGTGAACCGCAGTTTTGATTTTTTCAACCCTAAGGCAGGCATCACTTACAATAATAACGGATGGCAGGCTTTCTTCAGTTATGCACTGGCGCACAAAGAACCCAACAGGGATGATTTTCAGGCCGGCGTAAAAAGTCAGCCAAAACCAGAAACGCTGCACGATATTGAATTGGGTGTTGAGAAAAAGAATGGCAGCTACCATTTTGGTGCTAATATTTACTACATGTATTATTATAATCAATTAGTATTAACCGGACAGATCAATGATGTGGGCTCTTACACAAGAACCAATGTTCCGCACAGTTACCGTTTGGGAATTGAGTTACAAGCCGTGGCTGTAGTTGATAAATGGATCAATGTATCGGGCAACCTGTCGCTCAGCAAAAATAAAATCAGTTCGTATACCGAGTACATTGATAATTATGATACGGGTGATCAGAATGCGGTTGCTCATAAGAATACCGATATCTCTTTCTCTCCTGCTGTTGTTGCAGGTGCCGCTGTTAATCTGTTGCCTGTTCCTAATTTTGAGATCAGTTTACTAAGCAAGTATGTGGGTAAAGAATACATGGATAACAGCCAGGGCGATAACAGGAAGCTCAATGCTTTCTTTGTGCAGGATATCCGCGCCGGCTTAACGTTGAAGAAAATTTTATTTTCTGAGATACATATTATCGGACAGGTAAACAATGTATTCAACAGAAAGTATGAACCCAATGGTTATACCTATAGCTATATTTACAATAATACTTTAAGCACGGGCAATGGTTTTTACCCGATGGCGGGAACAAATTATATGCTGGGAGTAAATCTCAGATTATAATGAATCTCTGATTATGATGATTGAGGTATGATTTTTTGTGGCCGCAGATGCGCAGATTACTTTCTAATCTGTGAATCTGTGGCTATTTTTTTGATTGAGATTGAATTTTGCTCGCAAAGGCGCTAAGGCGCAATAAGAGCGGGTATTTGAAAGCCGCAGATGCGCAGATTTTTTTTGATCTGTGAATCTGCGGCTATTTTTTTGATTGAGATTGACTATTGCTCGCAAAGGCGCTTAGGCGCAATAAGAGCGGGTATTTGAAAGCCGCAGATGCGCAGATTTTTTTTGATCTGTGAATCTGCGGCTATTTTTTTGATTGAGATTGAATTTTGCTCGCAAAGGCGCTTAGGCGCAATAAGAGCGGGTATTTGAAAGCCGCAGATGCGCAGATTGCTTTCTAATCTGTGAATCTGCGGCTTAATTTTTTTGCAAAACAGGGTATGTCTGAACTACCGAAAATTCATCATTCAAAATTCCCTGTTCAATATTCGATATTCAACAACCTTGCTTACCGTGCAATCCTTTCCTGCCATGCCAGCATACCACCGGTTACATTGATCACATTTTTGTAGCCGAGTGTTTCCAGTATCAGACAAGCCTGGCCGCTGCGGTTGCCGCTGCGGCAATAAATATAAACGGTTTCATCTTTCAGATCATCGATCTCGCCGGTTTCCATGGTTTGCACCCTGCCCAATGGCAGTAATATTCCGCCGATATTAAATTCGGCATTCTCATGGGGTTCGCGTACGTCTACGAGGTTTAATTTTTCACCTGCGTCAATTTTTGCTTTCAGTTCTTCTACGGTAATGGTTTGCATATATTATTTATGGGGTTCTTAAAAACTAGTTTTTAGGAGCAGTTGGCAAACTGTCTTTTGCCGGAGCTGCGCTGCTGATGTAAACATCCATCACCTGCCCCTGCTTGATTTTATTGGGCACCCGCAATCCGGATGGGCCAATAGAATCGGTTAGCATTTCGGGTGATTGCCTGATGATAAAGGAGGTGGCCGAGTCTTTAATAGCACCTATGGATACAATAGAACCAATGTTTACACTGATGGTAGAAAGATAATTACGGGCTTCGTCTAAGGTCATACCAACCAAATTAGGCACTTCCATTTCTCCTCCACCAACACCACTGCCTAATACAAAACTGATCACAGTTCCTATCGGGATTTTAGTTCCCGGCCTGATGGGTTCTCCGTTCCATAATTGTTCCAGCACAGAATTTCGTGCGATATCCGGTTTATAAGAAACCTCTCCCAGTTTTAAACCCATACTCTGCAGATACATTTCTGCGCTCTTGATGGAGAAGCCGGCCAGGTTAGGCATTTCAACCTGTGGCGGGATAGTACGGTTAATGGTAAGGTAGATGGTGCGACCCGCTTTTACGGTAGCATCCGCTTCGGGTATTTGCCTGATCACAGCCTGTTTGGCAATACTGTCTATATAGATCGAGTCCTGTATAACCACATCAAAGCCTTTATCTTCCAGCAGTTTTTTAGCAGCAGTAAAATTTTGCCCGGTAACCAAAGGAACTTTTTCAGTTTTGCCTGAACCGGTGAGCCATGATAAACAGGCAAAGAAGAGCAGCATCAGGATCACTATTAATCCGATGCCGGCCAGTATGTTTACCCAAAGGGGCTTAGATGTGATGAATTTGAACACTCAGGGGAATTTTGGAATTGGGAAATTGGGAAATTTTGGAATTGTGATTTTTTTGGTAAGATAAGTAATTCCAAAATTCCTCAGTTCCAAAATTCCAAAATTAACTAAACGCCTGTTCTATTACAGCCGAATAAAAATCTTTCAGCGTCCAGCCCATGGCCTTAACCTGCTGGGGTATTACGCTGGCTTCACTTTGTCCGGGCACAGTATTTACTTCCAGCATATAAGGCTGTCCTTTTTCAATATGGTAAATAAAATCTATTCTTACCACGCCACGGCAGTTCAACAATTCATACGCACGCCTGGCGGCAGATTCGAGTTTTTGCTTCATATCTGCATCTACCTCTGCGGGGGTAACTTCTTTGCTTTTGCCCTGGTATTTAGCTTCAAAATCGAAGAACTCATTACCGGTAAATATTTCTGTAATGGGCAGTACTATCGTCTCCCCTTTGTTTTTAAAAACACCAATCGTAAATTCCCTGCCGCTAATGAATTCTTCAACCAAAACCTGGTTGTCTTCTTTAAACGCTTTCTCTAATGCAGGGGCAAGTTCGGCAGCAATGTTCACTTTGCTCATGCCAATACTGCTGCCGCCGTTATTGGGTTTTACAAAAGCGGGCAAGCTGATTTGTTTTAATATTTCCTCCGGACTAACCGGTGTATGTTTAAACAGGTGCATTGATTTGGCCACATTAATTCCGCCAAAAGCCGCCACAGCAACGGTGTATCTTTTATTGAAGGTTAATGCAGAGGTTGCTGCATCGCAACTGGTGTAAGGCAGGTTCAGCATATCAAAATATCCCTGAAGTTTTCCATCTTCGCCGGGAGTGCCGTGAATACAAAGCAGTACAGCATCAAAATTTATTTTCTTGCCATGATCAACTACAGAAAAATCATCCCTGTTTACTTTTGATTTTTCGCCATTAACCGACTCATAAAACCAGCCTTGCGGGTTAATGTCTATACGGTATAGATCATATTTATCCCTGTCAACATTATTCCCTACCGTAACAGCGCTTTTATAACTAATCTGTGCCTCTCCGCTTAATCCGCCCGTAACCAGGGCTATTCTTTTTTTCATGCTTGCGTTTTGTGTAACAAATATAAGAGAGAAAGAGGGAATGAGTGAATGGGCAATGGTGAATTGTGAATGGTGAATTTGCGGGCGGATACCCGATTGTTAGGACAGTAGGGGCAAGAGAGCCATCTTAACCATTCCTCATACCAATCATACAAAAATCCGCGAAACCAGCGCTAAAAAAAAGGTGAAGAAACGGCCTGTCTCTTCACCTCACGTTGACGGGAAATATCACCCGCCGTTACTGGTTGTCGCCTCTTTAAGGGCGACAATTATTAATACTGCGATTAATGATACTAAGCTACTACCTACACTTGTTATTTACAAATTTTTGGTGTTAAAGTTTAGCACATTATCTGTGCATTAGATGTGCATTTTTGCTTTCTTGGCAAGCAGCTCATCAACAGTTTCGCGGTATGCTTCATCAGGCACACAACAGTCAACCGGGCAAACAGCTGCGCACTGTGGTTCTTCGTGAAAACCCTGGCACTCGGTACATTTGTTGGGGGTGATGTAATAGGTGTCTACACTAATTGGCGCAAAACGCTGATCAGTGGTAACTTTTGTACCATCTAACAATGTGAAATCTCCTTTTACGGTAGTTCCATCTGAAATAGACCATTCAACGCCACCTTCATAAATAGCGTTATTTGGACATTCGGGCTCGCAGGCGCCGCAGTTGATACACTCTTCTGTAATTTTGATAGCCATACAAAATGGGTTTGTTGAGTTAGTGATTCTACATTTGCACACAAAAATACGGCGGCGAAATGATTTTACAAGAACGAATTATGTTGATGGGCCGGTTAGGCCAATATATGTTAAGTAATGATGAAGACTGGGAAGCAGCCAAAGAACGCGCCTTCCGGGAAAACCAATGGTTCATCCCCGAATTTGTTGAGCAATCGGTAAAAAATATTGCCCTAAATTTTTTAAACCCGTCATTTTTGCAGAACTGGGCAGCACAATATCATATCCCGGCTGAACAACCCTCTCCCAAAAAGGTTGGACTGGTAATGGCCGGAAACATACCGCTTGTAGGGTTCCATGATTTTCTGTGTGTGTTTATCAGTGGGTATTCTGTGGTGATTAAAACATCGTCCAAAGACGAGGTCCTGATCAAACACCTTGTAAAAAAGCTGATCGAATGGAATATCGCTGTACAGGATCTGGTATCCTTTGCCGACCGGCTAAACGGCTGCAACGCCTATATTGCTACCGGCAGCAATAATTCGAGTCGTTATTTTGATTATTATTTTGGCAAATGGCCCAATATTATCCGCAGAAACCGGACTTCCATAGCCATATTAGACAATTCAGAAACCCCTGAAGAACTGGATGCATTGGCTCTGGATATCCAATTGTATTTCGGGTTAGGTTGCCGGAATATTACCAAACTGTTTGTTCCGAAAGATTACGACTTTATTCCATTACTGGATGCTTTACGGAAGTATGCGCATTTTATGGATTTTCATAAATACAAGCACAATTTCGATTATCACCTGGCGCTGTTGATCATGAGTAATAAATATTATATGACCAACGAGGTGATAATCCTTGCTGAAAATATTTCACCATTTTCTCCCGTAAGTCAGGTACATTATGAATTTTATGAAGACAAACAGGCAGTAGCCGATGCTTTGCAAAACAATGAGGATATCCAATGCGTGGTTGGACATGGCCACGTGCCTTTTGGCAAGGCGCAAAGCCCTTCACTGACAGATTATGCCGATGGGGTGGATACGATGGCGTTTTTGATGGAATTGTGAGGGGTGAGTGGTGAGTAGGCAGTAGTCATTCGTGAGTCGTCAGACGTGAGTCGTGAGCGATAAGAAATTTTACGATGCCCCTCCCCAAACTCACCACTCACCACTCACGATTGACGACTCACGATTCACGATTGACGACTGACGATTTTGCGCTATCTTCCCTCTCCCGCCATCACCAAGTACGACAAATGCCGTAAAACATTTGTTAAATGGTGGAGAAGGTGAACTGTCAATTGAACAGCTTCGTTTATTTGCTAACAGAAAGGCATATTTTTTGCCGGAACATCTTAATAAAAAAGAAATACAATGATGAAACTCAACAACATCTTAGCCGTAGTGGCCATCAGTGCTACCACCGCCGTTTTGAGTGTGTGGGGCTATGGCAAATTTGTAGAACGCCAGAATGCCGGTCTTCAGGAATCGGGGAAACTGCCTGTAAATTATGCAGGATTTTTTGGCAACAATAATACGCCCGGCGCATTTGTAGACTTTACGCCTGCCGCTACCAGCGCAACCCCGGCTGTGGTTCATATTAAAACAAGAACCAAGGCAAGGCAGGTAAGTAATAACACAACACAGCAGCGCCAACGCAATCCTTTCTCTGATTTTTTTGGAGATGATTTTGGCGATTTCTTTGGTGGCCCAAGAGTAATTCCCGAACAACGTGCCAGCGGCAGCGGTGTGATCATTACAGATGATGGATACATCATTACCAACAACCACGTAGTAGATGGTGCAGACGAGATCAATGTAACCTTAGCCAATAAAAAATCTTATAAAGCAACTGTGGTTGGCACAGATGCCAGCAGCGACCTGGCAGTAATTAAAATTAACGGAACAAAACTTCCTTACCTGGTATATGGAAATAGCGATGATGCCAAACTGGGGCAATGGGTATTAGCCATCGGTTATCCCCTGAGCCTGGATGTAACAGTTACCGCAGGTATTGTAAGTGCCAAATCAAGATCGATTGGTATTAACGACAGGCAGAGTAATACTGCTATTGAATCTTTTATCCAGACTGACGCAGCAGTTAACCCCGGCAACAGTGGTGGAGCGCTGATTAACACCAACGGAGAGTTGATCGGTATCAATTCGGCTATTGCCTCTCCTACCGGATCTTATGCAGGTTACTCTTATGCCATACCTGTGAACATTGTGAAGAAAGTAGTAACTGATATTGTAAAATTTGGCACAGTACAAAGAGCCTATATCGGCATCCAGTATCCGAAAGATAACCTGACTGATGAACAGAAAAAAGAATATGGTACCGGTTATAAAGAAGGAGAAGGTGTTTACATAAGTGATGTACCGTCAGACGGCGCTGCCGCCGCTGCAGGTTTGAAAAAAGGTGATATCGTAACAAAGATCAATGGTGTTACTGTTACAAGCGGTCCTGAATTGCAGGAGCAGGTAACCAAATACAAACCAGGCGATAAAATCAGTTTGACCTACACACGTAATGGGAAAGAAAATACGGTACCACTTACCCTTAAAAACAAAGCAGGTAATACGGATGTGGTAAAAACAACCGGCATACTTGAAAAATTAGGCGCAGAACTAACTGCTGTAGACAGCAAAACGGCTGCCGCTAACCAGATTGCAGGCGGTGTGGTAGTTAAAAAAATAGGCGAAGGTTTACTGAAAAGAACCAGGATGCAGGAAGGTTTTATTATTACCAGTGTGAATGATCAGGAAATTAAAAACGTTTCTGAATTAGATAAGATCCTCTCACTGAATAAAGGAAGAAAAGTAAAAATTGAAGGAATCTATCCCGGATTTGAAAGCACGTATCCCTATCCTTTGGATTTGAGTGATGTGGAATAAATAATGAGAGAATAGATATAAAAAAAGTCGGCTGTTCAACATGAGCAGCCGACTTTTTTTCGTTCTTGCGAGGAGCCTGCCTGTCGGCAGACAGGGAACGACGAAGCAACCTTTGTCTTAAATCAGCAGAGTGTTGGGAATACAAGAAGCATGTCATCCCCCCATCTCCTCACTAAAAAACAACACTTACTCCCCTATCTTCTCATACACCACATACTCCCCAGACTGTAACTCGAAGGCTACACTTCCATCAAACCGGAAATTTAACCCGGAAAAAATATTTTTGAAATTGCCTGTCAGCCACTCGTGAGATACTGAGATTTTGATACGGTCTTCATAAGAGAGATTGAGAATAACCAGTACCACCTCATCATCTTTTCTTCGCAGAAAAGCCATTAACTGGTGCCCCTGCTGGTTGGGAAGGATAAAAGTTTCTCCTTCGCTGATGGCTTTTGACCGTTTCCTCAAATGTAATAAGGCCTGGTAAAAACCGTGCAGTTCCAATGGTTCATACCATTCGATCAGATCTTTGTCGAAAAAAGCAAGGCGTTTGCTATTGGGACTTTCCTGGCCGCTATAAATCAATGGCATTCCCTGCCAGGTACTAGTGAATACGGCCCATGCTTTTGCGGTGTTGCCATATTTCTCATACTCTGTTCCGTTCCAGCTATTTTCATCGTGATTGGAGGTAAAGAATAATTTAATGGCACCCTCCGGGTATTGTGTGTAGGCATGCAATACCTGCTGAACATCGTGCAGGCCAGATGCACCTTTGGCAAGTTTTTCTGTTTCGTGCATCCACCACCATGCATAGCTGGCATCGAATGCATCATGATAAGAAACCTGTTCGCATTCTGCCAGCCAGAACAGCGGTGTAATGGCATCGCATTGTTTGCGTGCCTCTATCCAGAAATCCAATGGTACAAGGTGGGCCATATCGCAACGGAACCCATCAATGCCTGTTTCTGTTACCCAGTATTTCATTGCATCAATCAATGCAACACGCATATCGTTGTTTTCAAAATCAAGATCGATCACATCGTGCCAGCCATTTCTTTCTGTAAAATTTCCATCAACATCTCTTACATACCAATCAGGATGTTCTGTGGCCCAGTGATGATCCCAGCCTGTATGATTAGCTACCCAGTCGATGATAATTTTTAATCCTGACTGATGTGCTTTTGTAACCAGATTTTTAAAATCATCCAGCTCGCCAAATTCAGGATTGATGGCGGTATAGCTGCTGCAGGCATAATAACTGCCCAGCGTTCCCTGCCGTGTTTGAATGCTGATGGGTGTAATAGGCATTAGCCAGAGTATCTCTACACCCATATCTTTTAACCGTGGTAAATGCTTGCTGAATGCAGCAAATGTACCTTCTGCAGTGTACTGCCTGATATTAACCTCGTAAATATTAGAGCCCTTGGCCCAGGTGACTACCGAATTTTTTTGCTTCATATTTGTTTTGTCTGCTTACAAAGAAATAGTTTTATGCCCACAAGCAAATGAGCGAGCAACCGAAACTTGAAAGAAAGATAAGTCTTTTACAGGCTACAGCCATCAATATGACCGATATGGTAGGTATCGGTCCGTTTGTTGTTTTAAGTGTTGTAGCAGAGACCATGCAGGGTCCCTGGTTTTTATATGCATGGATAGCAGGCGCTGTTCTATCTTTTATTGATGCCACGATATGGAGCCAGTTGGGTTCCACCTATCCGCTTGCCGGCGGCAGTTATAATTTTTTAAAAGAAGGGTACGGATCCAAATGGGGAAAGCTGATGAGTTTTTTATTCGTTTGGCAAACCATGATTCAGGCCCCGTTGGTTATTGCATCTGCAGCCATTGGTTTTGCACAATACTTCGGATACATTGTTCACCTGAGCGAATGGGAAAGCAAATGCATCAGTGGCAGTCTGGTAATATTAATTGTGGTTTTATTGTATCGAAAAATTGAAGCGATTGGCAAGATCAGTGTTTTGCTTTGGGTTGGTGTGCTCATCACACTGGCATGGATTATTGGCGGCGGGGTTTTTCATGGTCATTTTTTACAACCTATTAAAGACATCAATAATGGCTTAGAGGTTAATCATGCATTTGCTGCGGCGCTGGGTTTTGCCAGTGTAAAAAGCGTATACAGTTACCTGGGATATTACAATGTTTGTCATTTAGGCGGTGAGATCATCAACCCCAAAAAGAATATCCCAAGGAGTATGTTCATTTCTATTGCAGGTATTGCTGTTTTATACCTGTTAATGAATGTGAGTGTGGCTTCTGTTTTGCCGTTGGAGCAGATCCGGCAAAGCAAGTTTGTAGTGAGTGAGTTTGTACAGCATTTATCAGGCTCTGCTTCTGCAACAGTTGCCACTATATTAATTTTATGGGTAGCATTCGCATCTGTATTTTCAGCAACATTGGGGTATAGCCGTATCCCGTATGCAGCAGCAAGTGATGGTGCGTTTTTTAAAATATTTTCGAAGCTGCATCCATCCAAACATTTCCCGCATATCTCACTGCTGTTTTTGGGGGGTATTGCTTTTGTGTTCAGTTTGCTTTTCAAATTAAGGGATGTGATAGATGCTATTCTGGCGATGCGTATTTTAATACAGTTCATCGGGCAGGGTATCGGGTTGATCTGGCTGGTAAAAAGAAAAGGAAAAAAACATTTTGCATGGCGTATGCCACTCTATCCCCTGCCGGTAATATTGGCTATTCTTATCTGGGGTTATATCTTTTTTTCTACGGGTGAGAAGATGATGATGGGCGGATTAACAGTGATCGTTCTTGGCGTGATTGCTTATTTAATCAAAGCGAAGCGCAATAAGGAATGGCCGTTTGAGGGGGGGGTAATTAGAAATTAATACCGTGTTGTGCTATTAAAATTAGCTATTGATACAATCATTTCTGGTTTTACCGGGTTAATTTCATTTTTAAGTAGGGATTGTGTGAAATACACAAAGGCCTTTTGCGATCATTGCGGCCCATTGCGTTCTTTGCGCTACCGCTTTAAACCTTGCATGATCAGCGAGTCGGCTATTATAGGTGACTCTGTTTCAGTGATTTTTGGATTTATAAGTGTTGGAGAAAAAAGCTGTAACGCAAGGAGCGCCAGGAACCGCCGAGTAGGCAAGCGGGGATTTCACCCGCAAGCCTCTCACAGAACCGTGCATGAAGATCTCCCTTCACACGGCTCGTGTCATTCTTTGATAATTTGATCTGTACCTGTTTTCCCAATGATAAAAT